>Ga0154778_1173_pt1 | contig 13687 bp, 10 predicted proteins | sample Rifle2008BG16ft_FD_105786 | JGI IMG/M metagenome (GOLD analysis project Ga0154778, IMG submission 105786) | Chloroflexi bacterium RBG_16_51_16 | reverse complement strand
CATTGGACTTAGAAATTTCACTTTCGCTGCATATTCGAGTTTGGAAGAGTCACTTGAATTAATAGGCGCTTCCCTGCTCATTTATACCTTATTGCGATACATTGAGGAAAAATTCGGAGAGTTCCGTGTCATTGTAATTCGCAACAAATCCTAAGGCTTCCAAGTCTGTTGTAAATCGTAAGTCAATGTTGATCTCCTTGTATTAAAGTGACTTTAATCGGTGTATGGAGAAAATATGATCTCCCCAAGAAAAGCGATTATTTTCAAGCAATTTGAGTTTAATAAATGGGAAGCTCATGACGCAGAGACCATAGTCGAAACCCCCGTCGCTGTGACTGTCAACGGCAAAGTATGGTTAACTTTCATGTGTACACCAGTCGAATCCGAGGCAATGGCTGTCGGCTTTCTATATAACGAATCGGTGATTGACAATTTCGACGAGGTTGCGGATGTGAGGGTATGCGAGCATGGGGACAATGTCGATGTATGGTTGAAGCACGAGGTGGAACAACCCAGCTCTTGGAGACGAACGTCAGGTTGTTCAGGAGGCATGACCGCAGTGGATAGCCTGGCAAAATCAGACATCTCATTTTCTGAAGTTGGACCCATACTGCCTCCTGATCAAATCGGTGACTTGGTGGAACAGCTTTTTGAATCCCAAACGCTTTACCGCGAAACAGGTGGAGTGCATACATCCGCACTAAGTGACGGTAAGCGGATCCTACTCTCAGCAGAAGACATAGGAAGGCACAATACATTAGACAAGATAGCTGGCCTGTGCCTGATGAAACAAATCTGGCCAGAAACAAGAATTTTGATCACAACCGGCCGGATCAGCTCGGAAATGTTGCAGAAAGCAGCACGGCTTCGATCTACCATTCTTATTTCACGCACATCCCCCAGCTCCTTATCGATCGAAATGGCTGAAAAGTATGGTATAACTTTGATCGGGTACGCTCGTAGGCATAGATTTAATGTTTATTCCTGCCCCGAGCGGGTAGGGGGATAACAATGGAGCTACAACAAGGATAAAATTCGCCCGAAAACAGGGTAAAAGTAACTGCCAAAGGATGTGAGGTTTGGAGATAATTATTCTGGACCTCAGCTTTGTCGCGTCTTTCGGTCCGCTTAACCATTCGCACTATTTGAGGATCTATGACGAAAAATTTGGCAGCCCACAACTCCGTATCTGCTGAAATTCTCGAGCTGGCAGTCAAGCACGGCAACAATCACGAATCCTTGCTTGAAATACTGACAGACCTACAGCGAACACACGGTGCGCTCTCAGAAGAATTCATTACGGGAACCGCCCAGGCTCTTGATATGGCTTCCAGTCATGTTTACGGAGTCTCAACGTTCTATTCGATGCTCTCTCAAGTGGAACGAAAAAATATCATGCGGGTATGCGACGGACCGGTTTGCTGGATGAATGAGTCCGCAAAAACCAGGGAAGCCTTGGAAAAAAATTCCACGGGTTGGTCTGTGGAAAGGACTTCCTGTCTCGGATTATGTGATCGAGCTCCGGCCGTTCTTATGAATGATGAACAAGCAGGCCCGGTTTTCCCGGAGGATGGAAAAAAAGTCCATCAAGGATGGCGGGGCACTTCAGCAGATTATTCGTCGCCTCGTTCCGGTGAAACCCGCGTACTTCTGGCGAACATTGCAAACCTCGATCCCGATTCGATCGAATCCGCGTTGAAATATGGGGCTTATGAAGGGTTGCGTAAAACCCTCAGTCAAAAACCTGAAGCGGTGATTGAGTTAATAGAAAAATCAGGGTTGCAAGGTCGAGGAGGAGCTGGTTTTCCGGTTGGCAGGAAGTGGCAGTTCGTAGCCGGTGCAAAACGAACACCAAAATATATTCTATGCAATGCCGACGAGTCAGAACCTCTTATTTTCAAGGACCGGGTCTTGATCGATTCGAATCCTCACCAACTATTGGAAGGGATATTGATTGCAGGTTATGCATGCGGGGCTTCGGAGGCCTGGATCTACATCCGCGGGGAATATGAACCACAAGCTGCCCGCCTGGAACGCGCTATCGAGCTTGCTCAACAGAAAAGCTTCCTGGGAGAGAGAATTCTAGGAAGTGAATTCAATTTCAATATACATATCCATCGGGGAGCCGGAGCGTATATCTGTGGCGAAGAAACAGCCTTAATTGAATCGCTTGAAGGTAAACGTGGCGAGCCCAGAATTAGGCCGCCCTACCCACCCAGCTATGGTTTTCGCGGACAGCCAACCGCGGTTAATAATGTCGAGACGTTAAGTGCTGTCCCTCCAATTGTGAGAAATGGCGAAGAATGGTGGCGCTCCTTATCTAATTACACAACCCCCGGTACAAAATTATATATGGTGTTGGGACGGGTAAAAACACCAGGGCTCTTCGAGGCACCCTTTGGTATCACCTTGAGACAGGTGATCGAAGGTTTCGGTGGTGGAATGCTTGATGGTTCCAAATTTCAAATAGCACTTTCCGGTGGTGCAGCCGGCACAATTGTGAATGAAAATCAACTCGACATCCCTCTCGATTATGGTTCCGCTCAAAAAGGTATTTCCATTGGTGCGGGATCATTTCTGATCTGCGATCAAAGTGTATCGCCCGTAGCGTTGTTACGCGAACTCCTGCATTTCTTTTCTTCAGAATCTTGTGGTAAATGCACACCCTGCCGAGTAGGAACCTGGCGCGCCTTCGAAATCCTGAAAGGCATGGCTGGCAACGACGGTAAAACCGGTACCGTTGCGGAATTAAGGTCGATTTCTGACCAATTACTTGCCAGTTCCTTCTGCGGACTTGGCCAGTCTGTTTCCATTCCTATCAATTCCGCTCTGAAAAATTTTGGCGAAGCGTTTGTCCGTGGTGAAGAAAGGGTTAGGTCATGATTATGGAATTCATCATTGACGGCAAAACGATTAAAACCACAACCACTCAAACAATCCTTGACGCAGCCCGGCAGCACGATATCGATATCCCAACTCTTTGTTATCACAAGGATCTTTCCCCTTCGGGAAACTGCCGTATGTGTGTCGTCGAGGTAAAGGGCAACCGCTTCCTCCAGGCGGCGTGTGTAACGCAGGCAACGGATGGGATGGAGATATTCACACATAGTGATAAGGTCATTCAATCCAGGAAGCAGTCGCTTGAATTCATGCTGGCAAACCACCCCGCTTTTTGTTCGACCTGTGATGTCAGCGGGGAATGCGAGGTTCAAGACCTCGCTTATGATTATCAAGTAGAACCGCCTGTTTGGGGATTCAAAGGTACGCGTTACCTACCCGATAGTGATCCAAATCCATTCATTAGAGTGGATCTAAACAAATGTATTCTCTGCCGGCGATGCGTGGCAGCTTGTGCAGAGATCCAGGTGCGAAATGTGTGGGGAATCGCCCAGAGGGGATTCGCCGAAGAAATTTCAGCCGGTGCTGGAACTCAATTGCTCGAGGCACGCTGTGAATCCTGCGGTCAGTGTGTAGCCTACTGCCCGACTGGAGCATTATCCAATAAATTGAATTACGGCATGGGCATGGCGCGTGCCCACCAGATTCGAAAAATCACAACCACCTGCGCTTATTGTGGAGTGGGCTGCCAATTCGACCTGGTTGTGAGACGCGGCAAAATTATTGGTGTTACCTCGAATCCCGACGCGCCAGTTAATGGCATGGCCTTATGCGTAAAGGGTCGCTATGGATATGATTATATTCAGCACCCGGATCGTTTAATGAAGCCAAGGGTTCGTCGTTATTTATTAGATGGGGATGCCAAACAGGAGATCAATCTCAAGGACCGTAAAAAGAATCCAAAGATGGAATGGGTTGAAACGGATTGGGATACGGCCCTGGACATAGCTGCGGATAAATTAAGGACTACCCGGGATACGAAGGGGGCGGATAGTATCGGAATCTTGACCTCGGCGAAGTGTCTCAATGAAGAAAATTACCTGATGAATAAATTTGCCCGACAAGTGATCGGTACGAATAATATTGATCACTGTGCCAGGTTGTGCCACGCGAGTACAGTTGCCGGTCTCGCATCATCTTTCGGATCAGGTGCAATGTCCAACAGTATGGATGATTTGGCCCGTAATTCAGCGCTTTTCTTTGTCATCGGGTCAAACACGACGGAACAGCATCCCGTCTTCGGTACCATGATCCGGAGGGCTGTAAGATTCAGAGGCGCCAAACTTATCGTTGCTGATCCGCGCAAGATCGACCTTGTTGAATTTGCGAACCTCCATATTCAACAAAAACCCGGTACGGACATTGCACTGCTGAATGGCTTGATGTATCTCATCCTCGAAAAAGGTTTGGAGGATAAAAAGTTCATCAAGCAGAGAACGGAAGATTTCGAAGATTTCAAACAAGGTGTAATGCAGTACACGCCTGAAAAAGTTAGCGCTATCACAGGTGTTCCAGTCGAGCACCTGTACCAGGCCGTTGAATTGCTCACCGAGCATAAACCGGCGTCAGTTATCTGGGCTATGGGTATCACCCAGCATGTGGTCGGCGTCAACAATGTCATGGACTTGGCTAATTTACAAATGCTGCTCGGGAATATGGGGGTTCCAGGAGGGGGTGTCAATCCTTTGCGTGGCCAAAATAATGTCCAAGGCGCGTGTGACATGGGTGGTCTTCCAAACGTATTCCCCGGTTATCAGGCGGTACAGGATGACACGATCCGGGAAAAATTCGCAACTGCCTGGGGTTTGGAGAAATCTAGCACGACCAGGATGGAAGCGAAAGATTTCGTCCTTCAAAGGTTTTCCGTCCATCTACCAGATGAGATCGGGATGACGGTCACGGAAATGATCCCATCGATTTTGAAGGACAAGATTCAGGCGCTTTACATACTCGGTGAAAATCCTGTCATGACTGATCCGGATACAACACAGGTAAAAAAATGCCTTGAGAACGTCGACCTGCTTATCCTTCAGGACATCTTCCCCACGGAAACTGCCGAATATGCAGATATCTTGCTACCTGGTGTTTCTTTCGCGGAGAAGTCAGGTACATTTACAAATACCGAGCGGCGAGTCCAGATGGTCAGGCAGGCGATCAGACCGATAGGTGAGGCTAAACCCGATTGGGAGATCATTGCACTTTTGGCTATGCGCATCATAAACGCTGCTCCTGAGCGGATAAATGCGACAGCGAAGTATGCGAACTGGAATTACGAAAATACAAACCAGATCATGAGTGAGATCAACGCGTTGACTCCCTCATATGCGGGGATTACCCATGAGCGGCTCGAGAAAGGCGATCGATTGCAGTGGCCTTGCCCTGCTCCAGACCACCCGGGCACTCCGATATTGCATACGAAACAATTTACGCGAGGTCTGGGGCGATTCGCTTCAGTAGAGCATATCCCACCAGCTGAATTACCCAATGATGAGTTTCCAATGCTTCTAAGCACAGGGCGGGTACTCTACCATTGGCATGGTGGAGAGCTGACCCGCCGTGCAAAAGCATTAATGAAAATCTACGGAGAAGCATTGGTGGAAATAAATCCACTGGACGCGGAAAAATTGGGGGTCAATGGTAACCATAGATTACGGATCGCCTCCCGCCGCGGCAGCATCCAGGCTAAAGCCTGGGTAACCGACCGGGTTCCACAGGGTATGATCTATGCTAATTTCCATTTTCCAGAATCCTCCGCCAATATCTTGACCGGTCATTTCCTTGATCCGGTGGCAAAGATTCCTGAATACAAATTAACTGCAGTAAAGGTTGAATCCATACCCGAATAGCCCGAACATCCATCTTTACTTAATCTAAGAGCTGGTCTCTTCGAGATAGTCATGGAGAGACCGGTTCTTTATATGGCGCTCTTTGGAAGTTCATCATGGATACCCAAATTTACATGACGCCCGATAAAGGTATAGTTATTATGAAATTATCAATCAACACTTGTATTGGAAAAGTCGAAATACGACTGCAATTCATATATTTAGTGAAGATTCCTGGGTGGTCATTCTAATGACTGGATGGTCATTATTATCCTTCCCGACCAGGGATATCCGATTAAAATTAATTCAAGCGGTAGACACACATCATCGTACGCGTTCTCGCGCGTGAATGATCCGGTTCGAAACTTTTACCGGAGATATATTTCCAAGTTTGGTAAAATCATCCGAATGCGAATACACGTTCTATTGATGATTATTTTTACAATAATACTCAGCGCTTGCATGCCTGTTCAAATCACTGCCTATCCTCAAGCAACCTATGATCCTTTCGAACCCATTGCTCCGAACGAAAATCAAGTGATCAAAAACGAAGTCATTTCAACCTACCAACCGACCAACACGCCAAGCGGACCAACTCCTACCCGCGTGCCGGTTGAACCAACACTTCGCCTCACGGCAGATCCAAACCAGCCGTTAGAAACACCAACCCCAGATCTACCTCATATCCAACCAACACCCCGAAGATCTGATGAACACTATACAGTCCGTCCGGGAGACACACTCGGTGCGATCGCGGAATATTATGGATTAAATCTGGATACCCTCATTGAAGCCAATAACATTCTGGATCCGAGTTCGCTTGAAGTTAACACTGACTTAATCATCCCTGCGCCTGAGCCCGGTATCCAAGGCCCTGGATTTAAGATCATCCCTGATTCCGAGCTTGTCTTCAGCCCATCGAACGCACTATTTGATATGCAAGATTTTATTGCGAGTCAACCCGGCTATTTATCGACCTACTCAGAAAATGTAAATGGTGAGGTCCTCACCGGATCAGAGATCGTTGAGCGGGTTGCCCAAAACTATTCCCTCAATCCCAGGCTGCTGCTTTCGATCCTGGAGCACCAAGGTAAATGGGTAACTAATCCCGAACCTGATGATGTATTATTCCCCATGGGGAAGGTCGATTCATTCCGGACGGGTTTATACCTGCAGCTAACCTGGGCGGCAAATACGTTAAATCGTGGCTATTACCTGTGGCGGGTTAATGGGTTATCCGGCTGGTCTTTCTCAGATGGAAAATATGCGACACCAAACCCCAACCTGAATGCCGGCACTGCCGCGGTGCAAAATTTCTTCGCCGATATCGATGATAGTAAAAAGTGGGCTACGGATGTTAGCGGTGTCGGTTTATTCCTGAGCTATTGGGTGCTTTTTGGAAATCCGTTCAACTATACCTATGAACCGCTTCTTCCCGTGAAATTGGATCAACCGACCATGCATCTACCGTTTGAGGTAGATGAAATTTGGTCTTTCACAGGAGGTCCACATGGAGGCTGGGATTCGGGGTCGGGATGGGCGGCCCTGGATTTCGCTCCGCCGGGAGACACCTCCACTTGCCTGCCGAGTGAATCATGGGTTACCGCAGTGGTAGATGGATTGATCCTGCGCGCAACCAATGGCGCTGTCCTGCAAGATCTTGACAATGATGGTTACGAACAAACCGGTTGGACAGTACTATATATGCATATCGATAGCGATAATCGTGTCGAGCCAAGTCAATACGTTTATGCTGGAGATCGAATTGGACACCCTTCATGTGAGGGAGGTTTGGCTAATGGAACTCATGTCCATCTGGCCCGCCGATATAACGGTGAATGGATCCCAGCTGATGGTGCCATACCGTTTGAAATGGATGGCTGGGTATCTGAAGGTAACGGAATTGAATACGATGGATATCTGAAGAGGGATTTGGAAATGGTTGAAGCCTGGGATGGTGTGCTAGAGGCGAATCAAATCGCCCGGTAATTCGGTCGTGATTGATAAAAATGTACAGAGTGAAAAAAATAGCGACAAGTTATCCAAGAGCGATCTCCATTTTGATTCTAGGAATCCTAGGAAGCTCTGCATGCGCACCAACACCAGGCTTGTGGGGTATACCATTAACCCCAACACCGTTCGCCTCCGGTCAGGGGAATTCCTTTAGCAATACCTATCCAGCCCTCCCTATCCAAGCCACACCACTCCCTACTCAAACGCTAATTCCTCCAACAGTAGCTCTTCCCATCGAATCCATAACTCCTTTCCCTGAGCCGCCATTGCAGGAAATTACTCCCCTCGCAAGTTCGGAAGATTCAGCGGTTCTATATTACTCACAAAGCGGCGATTCCTTATCAAGTGTTGCCATACGCTTTGGAGTTGAGGAATCTGAGATAACTTCGAGCATTTCTCTTCCACAGGATGGAATGATCGACTCTGGGACACTCCTGGTGATTCCTGACAGAATAGACGAACCAACCACACCTAACATTCAGATCCTTCCTGACAGCGAATTAATTTTTTCAGCAACCTCGCTTGATTTTAATATTTCAGATTATATTAACGAACAAAATGGATATCTATCAACCTTTCGAGATTACGTAGGATCAATTGGGTGGCTGCAAGGGGACGAAGCTATTCGTCGGATATCGTACGATAATTCGGTAAACCCGCGGTTGCTGTTGGCACTCCTTGAATATGAAAGCCGTTGGGTGAGAGGACAACCGGTCAACACCATTCAAACCGATTATCCAATGGGGTATCAGGATTATCGAGCCAAAGGTCGTCTGACCATACAAATGAATTGGGCAATCACTCAATTATTCCACGGATATTATGGATGGCGCACAGGTAAATTAACCCATTTGAAGTTCGAAGATGGTACTCAATTACGGATCGATCCCGAGTTGAACGCCGGAACCGTGGCAATTCAATATCTTTTCTCGAAATTGAACAGCCAATCAAAATGGTCTCAAATCATCGACGAACATTCTGGATTTCCGGCACTTTATTCGGAAATGTTCGGTGATCCATGGACGCGCGCCGACCTCGTCAATCCAATATTTCCCCCGGGATTGAGTCAGCCGCCAATGGTACTACCTTTTGAACCGAAAGTTGAATGGAATCTGATCAGCGGTCCCCATGGTGCCTGGATCGGCCAGGAACGGGATGACTTGGGAGTGTTCGTTCCAGTTGATATCAACCTTGCCGCATTGGATTTTGGACCCTCCACTGCCCACGGAGGTTGCGAGGTGACACCAACTTGGGTGGTAGCTGCGATGAGCGGCCTTGTCGTCCGATCGGCAAATGGTGTCGTTATGATCGATGCAGATGGTGACGGGCATGAACAAACTGGTTGGAACCTGATGTATTTACATATCGCCACCAAGGATCGGATCAAGCTCGGCACGTGGGTGGATGTGGACACACGCATCGGGCATGCTTCCTGTGAGGGCGGTGTTTCGAAGGGGACCCATACCCATATCGCCAGGAAGTACAACGGTGAGTGGATCTCTGCAGACGGACCCGTTCCGTTCGTATTGAGCGGTTGGCGGGCGATTGGAACAGATCAGCCTTACCAGGGTAAACTTGTCAAAGGCGATGATGTAGTTGTAGCTTCCAGTGTTGGTGAAAAATGGTCAAATATATTCCGAGAATCAGGAGAACAAGAAAATACAGTCATCCCTTAATAGGAATTTATCAACTCTCGTTTTAGTATGCCTAGCGATTCAGGCTTGCATTCCTAAGGTAAACGAACCACAACCAAAAAGACTGACTCCTATTCCGGGCAATCCTGTTTTTATCCCGGAATTTACAGCGGAAGCTTTAACACCTCTCCCCACCAGACCAAACTTCAAACCCGGCGAGTTGGTGGAGTACACCGCACAATCCGGAGATACACTTCCCGCCCTGGCTGCACGGTTTAATACCAGTCTCGAGGAGATAATGGATTCCAATCCCGACATCCCGCCGGATGCAACAACGATGCCGCCAGGCATGCCGATGATGATACCTATCTATTATCGTGCTTTATGGAGCAGTTCTTTTAAAATTTTCCCTGATACCGCGTTTGTCAATGGACCAGAGGTTGTTGGTTTCAATACCCCTGCATTTGTGGCTTCTTATCCAGGCTGGCTGAACATTTATTATGACTTTCCTTCAGAATTGGGAGCAACACGCTCGCGAGCTAAACTATCTGGGGCAGAAATCATTGATTACCTCGCGACCACTTACAGTGTGAATCCCCGCCTGCTCTTGGCAATCTTGGAATTTCAGGCTGGAGCTTTATCTCAGTCACAGGCACCTTCTTACAAGAGAATCCTTGGATTCTCCAGGCTGTACTATGACACTCCTTATCTGCAACTCGTCCTGGCAGCCAATACTTTGAATAATGGTTATTACAGCTGGCGTTCAGGCCAATTGACCGAGTTCGAATTGCCCGACGGCAGCTTGATCAGACCCGATCCCTGGCAAAACGCAGGATCGGTGGCAATGCAATATTATTTTTCAAAAATCTACTCAGGAATCACCTATTCTTTTGCAACAGGTCCTTCGGGAATTTATAGGACATATTCCGATCTTTTTGGAGACCCCTGGACAGGAAACCCTAATCTTTTTCCCGGAAGCCTCCAACAACCCGAACTGAGTCTGCCATTTCAAGGCGACCACATTTGGACTTTGACAGGAGGGCCACATACGGGATTTGGTTCTGGTGAACCCTTCGCCGCGCTTGATTTTGCCCCACCATCAGATCGGTCCGGTTGTTTTATACCCCATGAGTCTGACTTCGCCACCGCATTAGCCGATGGCCTGGTGGTGCGATCCGACGTAACTGGGTTGGCGCTCGATCTTGATAAGGATGGTAACGAACGCACCGGTTGGGTGATTTATTATCTTCACCTCGCAGCAGTTGGACGCGCACCCGTCGGAGCGACCCTGTCCAGGGGAGAGCCTATCGGGTATCCCTCGTGCGAAAGCGGCCATTCAACCGGTACGCATGTTCATATTTCTCGGAAATATAATGGCGAATGGATCCTGGCGGACGGTCCCATCGGATTCGATTTAAATGGTTGGGCCGCGCACCGAGGAGCTCAACCATATTTAGGTACATTGACAAAAGGGGGGTTGACGGTCACTGCTTGCGAATGCTCGGATAAATACAGCCAGATTTGGCTTGGGATGGCTGAATAGTATATTTGCTATTCAATTGGTTGAGTCCATTCGCCTGAACTTTTCAACTGCTTAAACTCATCAAATACTGAATATCGAAGTTGAATTGGAAATACCTTGCTGAGCATGGAATGGGCTGGGCAGTATTTTGTTGCCGACAATTCTATCGATCGAACGAGCTCTTGCTGGACGATATCTCGACCGTACAAAATAAATTCAATGACTGCATTTGTGAAGACTTTTGGATGATCCGCAGACCGGTCCAGATGAGCTTTGATATTAAAATCGGTTACCTGCTGTTGTTTTTTCTTCATGATCGAGATAATATCCATCGCCATGCATCCAGCCAAACCCAGCGCGATCAACTCCATCGGCCTGGCAGCGCTGTCATTACCACCGACTGATTTATCCGAATCCAATTGGACGAGATATCCAGAATTACCCATGCCTTCGAATGCCAGCCCACTCTTCCAAGTCATATTGATATCCATCTTCACTCCAATATCATGGGGGATACGTACTTTTCGAGTGTGCCCAAGTCAACTGCTCCAAACCACATCAGCCGGACTCTACCAACCTTATCAATCACATAACTACTGGGCAGGCTGATGGTTCCAAATGCTTTTTCTGCCTTGTAATCAGGATCCAACCATATCAGAAACTCCAGTTGAAGGTCTTCAACGAAATTTCTGACAAGCACTTCTGGCTCGCCGTCGTTAATACCGACAATCAAAAATCCATTAGAACTATTCTCCAAAAAATATTCGTTCAATGCAGGCATCTCCGCTTTACATGGAGGACACCAGGTTGCCCATAAATTTACCAATACAACTTTTCCTCTCAGAGATGCCAGGGTATTGAGTTCTCCACCCAGATCGAAGAGGGAAAGGTCAGGTGCAGGAAAATCGGTAGAAACCGGGACCGTCTGGGATCTCGTTGCGGTGGTTCCAGGGACCAAGGCAAACCATAATGCGCTACCCAGAACAATCAATCCGGCCCCAATGAATATCCAACTGATAAAATTTTTCGAATGCTTATGGGACATTGCTTATCGAATTTCTGATTAAGGCAAGAGTCCTACAGAAGGGATCCGTTGATCAGCCTTGGGGAGTATAACGCAACCACGCATGTAACCAAATCGAGGGGATATTTGTCTGTGTAAATAAGGTATTTTTGATACTGGAATTCACCTGGTCACAGGATTAATATCAGACAAATGTTCGAATTGCTTAATTCTGTGCCGATTTTTAATGGGATTGAAGCGGTCCACCTAGAAGTCCTCAAACCGCGTTTTGAATTCTTCAATTGTTCTCCAGGGCAGGTAATATTTAACCAGGGTGATCCGGCTGTTTACCTTTACATTATCTTGCACGGCATCATGGTTATCCGCTATAAACCTTATGATGGGCCAGAGATGACCTTAACCCAACTCCACGAAGGCAGCGCCTGCGGATGGTCTTCAGTAATCGGCAATCCCAGTTACACTACCACGGTGATCAGCAAGGGAAGTTTGGAAACGATCAGGATTAAAGGCGAAGAGTTAAGAGATATTTGCAAAAAATATCCCGAAACCGGGGAGGTCGTGCTTGATAGGTTAGCCCATAGTGTTTCCAAAAGATGGAAGGACGCGAACTTGCAGATCAGGCAAATTCTCGACAGCGAAAACACTCAAAATGCAAAAATCAGAGCCAAGGTCAAAGTCTAAACTGGATTATTATCTTCTGGTTCGGTTTTTTTCTTTACCCGAAATGTCCGTATGATCAACCAGACACCGATGAGGGTGATCAAGATCGCTGGAAATATATAACCGAATATCTCCAAACCCCCAAACCAGGTAGCGAACACTAGGAATAATACACCGCTGATTACAATCAATCGTAAGCCACGTTTTAAATTGAAGAACCGATTCTCACCAAGTAGTCCAGCGAGTCCAGACCCAATACCCACAAGGCCTGGTATTAATGTCCACAAGTACGACCATGAAGCGTAATCGTCAATTCTTTTTTGGTATAGAAAAATACCTCCGATCCCGGCTATGATCGTCGCAGGCACTGCCATACCCGGTACACCCATAAATAATCCGATTACCAGGACAAGCGCGCCGATACCCACCAGGTTTGCTGGCCAAACGGTGAATCTGGCGAACACCTCATGAATCTCCGGAAATTGTCGGTCTGCAAAAAATCCTATTCCAAGAAGAATAAGGAGCATTCCCAATGCGAGTTGAATTCGGTTCCGTCGGTTCATAGTTCACTCCAATTGATCGAATCCATCTGGATCATTCAAGAATCCAGCGTAGTACAATTATGTTCATTTTACCCTCCTGCAGGTGAAATTTGAATTCATCCTCGTTTGAAGGTTGGACCTGTCCAGTCCCTTTACAAAACTATCCCAAAATTGTCATGGGACATGGGGGGGGTGGAAAATTAATGAGCGACCTCATTACGCATCTGTTCGCGCAGGATCTCAAGAATGAGTTGTTGGATCAGATGGGTGATTCGACGATTTTGCCATCTGACCTAGCCGCTGGCCGGCTTGCATTCTCGACCGATTCCTATGTGATCAATCCATTATTCTTTCCTGGCGGGGATATTGGTGAGCTCGCTGTCAACGGAACAGTGAACGACCTTGCCATGAGCGGAGCCAAACCTTTATTTCTTTCCTGCGGCTTCATCCTTGAGGAAGGTTTGGAAATGAAGACATTGGGGCTCATCGTTAAATCCATGGCACAAGCCTGCCGGATTGCAAAGGTATTAATGGTGGCAGGCGATACCAAGGTAGTTAATAAAGGTCAT
>Ga0154778_1168_pt2 | contig 13712 bp, 13 predicted proteins | sample Rifle2008BG16ft_FD_105786 | JGI IMG/M metagenome (GOLD analysis project Ga0154778, IMG submission 105786) | Chloroflexi bacterium RBG_16_51_16 | reverse complement strand
GGATTTGCAGCTGAACAAGGCCGCGAAGTATTTGCGGTACCCGGTAGTATCCTTGCACCGCAAAGCAAAGGCACAAATCGATTGATCCAAACTGGTGCGCAGCCATTGCTTACGCCGGAAGACCTGTTGCAGGCACTTAATCTTTCGCACCCAAGTGAGCAAAAATCTGCGCGCAGGCTGTTGCCGGTCGACAACCTGGAATCACAGATATTGAAAATCATGGGTGATGAACCTGCGCACGTGGATGAGCTCCGAAATCGATCGGGATTGCCAATTGAACAAGTTTCCGCTGCATTAGTCTTGCTGGAATTGAAGGGTCTTGTCCGGCAAGTGGGAGGCATGAACTATGTATCGGTGCGTGAGGTACAATCGGACTATAACGGTTAATTAATGATGAGTGTTATGCCATTCAAAGCTTTTTCTATTGGTTCAATTCTTAAATGACAGAGCATTCCTACGCAGTGATTATGGCAGGAGGCGGCGGCACGCGGTTGTGGCCGGTTTCCCGAAAGGAAACACCCAAACAGCTCCTACCGTTGATCGGTCAAGAAACCCTTTTCCAAACCACGGTTGCGCGCCTTGAAAACCTTTTTGTTTCCCAAAATATTCTTGTAGTGACGGTTGAGGAACAAGCGCAGGAGATGCGTCAGCAGGTGCCTTCGATACCCGTTGACAACTATATTATTGAACCTCTGCCTCGCGGAACGGCCTCGGTTGTTGGTTTGGCTGCTGTACTATTGTCAAAACGAGATCCTGAGGCAATCATGGCTGTTTTACCATCGGATCATTTCATCCGGAACAGGGATCTCTTTCATTATCTGATTCGGGCAGCGTTCGAGGCGGCTCAGAATGGATATCTGGTGACCCTAGGTATTACACCTACCCATCCGTCAACAGCCTACGGTTACATCCAGCAGGGGGATCCCATTTCCGAGGGATATAAATATCCCGTATACGATGTGAGGAGTTTTAGGGAGAAACCTGATGAGGAGACCGCTCAAAGATTTCTGCGCTCGGGAAATTATTCGTGGAATAGTGGGATGTTCATTTGGCGGGCTGATGTAGTCTTGGCAGAAATTCAAAAACAAATGCCGGCTCTGTGGAATGCATTGAAAGTTATAAGCTTGGATTGGGGAACCGCCCGCCAATCGGATGTGTTCACCGAGCAATGGAACTCCTTGAATGTGGTAACGATAGATTATGGTGTAATGGAAAACGCTGCCAAAGTTGCAGTCATGCCCGCTGGAGGTCTTGGTTGGAGCGATGTCGGATCCTGGGAGTCGTTGTTCGAGGTTCTGCTTCCGGATATGAGCGGAAATATCACTGCCAACAATGGCCGGCTGCTTGCCCATGAGACCAACAACACGCTCGTCTACGGGTCGGACGAAGAACGGTTGATCGTGACGATCGGTGTGGATGATACGATCATCGTGGATACCAGGGATGTGCTGCTTGTTTGCAAATCAGATCAATCCCAGAAGGTGCGGGAGGTCGTCGAGCACCTGAAAAAACACCGCCAGGAAAAATATCTGTAAGAATTTGCCCAGCAGGTAACATCATAAGACAACTCATGATGTCAAAATCATGGATACCTTTATTTTTGGAGGCCGCATGGATGCCTATTGCATGAAATGCAAAACCAAACGGGAAATCAAGGACCCGGCGGCTGCATTTAATTCAAGAGGATCCGCGGTAACGACGGGAATTTGTCCAGTATGCGGCACAAAATTATTTCGGACAGGTAAAACCCCGGCCCATGAAGGTCTGACTCCTCCGGAGAAGACTGTTACCCGATCCGGCAAATTGGTAATCGTAGAGTCACCGGCCAAGGCAAAGACCGTTGGTCGTTTTCTTGGTAAGGGATACACGGTAAAAGCTTCGGTTGGACACATCCGTGATCTGCTCCGTTCGCAGCTATCCGTTGATGTAGACCGGGATTTCGAACCAAAGTATCGCGTTCCAAACGAAAAAAAAGCCGTGGTCAAGGAATTGAAACAGCTCGCGGGTCAGGCTGAAGAAGTCTTTCTGGCGACAGATCCTGACCGGGAAGGGGAAGCGATCTCCTGGCACCTCATGGAAGCTGCCCAAATTGAAAAACAGCGTGCCCACCGGGTTGTATTCCACGAGATCACCGAGCCGGCGGTTAATGAAGCCTTCGCGCATCCCCGTGGAATAAACATGGATTTGGTGAATGCGCAGCAGGCGCGGCGAGTCCTCGACCGATTGGTTGGCTACAGTATCAGTCCAATTTTGTGGGAGAAGGTGCGCAGCCGGCTGTCTGCAGGGCGCGTTCAATCCGTTGCGCTCAGGCTTATCGTTGAGCGGGAACGTGAAATCGATGCGTTTGTGCCGGTTGAATATTGGTCGATTGCAGCTGAATTCAAACCGGATGGAATTCGATCCTCGTTCATTGCTAAATTGGCAAAAGTAGATGAGGAGGAACCCAAATTAGGAGCTGAGGATGTAGTTAAACCGATCCTAATCGATATGGAATCAGCCGCGTATTCCATTACCAGAATCAAGCGCGGTGAACGCAAACGCCGGCCTCCAGCTCCCTATACTACTTCTACGCTTCAGCAGGAAGCCTCCCGCAAGCTTGGTTATACAACCAAACGCACCATGGCTCTGGCTCAAGGTTTATATGAAGGTCAGGATATTGGCGAGGGAGGCACAACCGGGTTGATCACCTACATGCGTACCGATTCAACCAATGTTTCTGCTCTCGCCCAGGCGGAGGCCAGGCAGTATGTAAGTGGAAAGTATGGGAACGATTTCCTGCCTTCCCAGGCGCCAACTTACAAGACCAAGTCAGCCGGTGCGCAGGAAGCTCATGAAGCCGTACGACCCACATCGGCAATGCGCGATCCGGAAAAAGTCAAACCATTTCTCGAACCTCCCATGTTCAAGCTTTATCAATTGATCTGGCAGCGATTTATTGCTTCGCAAATGGAATCAGCGGTATTTGATACACTGCAGGTGGAGGTGACAGGGAAAACGCCTGCGCATTCATATCTCCTTCGCGCTTCGGGTTCTGCGGTTAAATTCCCCGGCTTCCTGGTGGTTTATGAGGAAGCGAAAAATGAAGATGCCAAGTCAGAAGAAGATGAAGAAAATGTCCGCATTCCAGCCGGAATCGAGGAAGGCCAAACTCAGGAGCTCGTCCGACTCATTCCGGAACAGCACTTCACCCAACCTCCACCGCGATATTCGGAGGCATCCCTGGTGCAAACTCTTGAGGAGTACGGCATCGGTCGGCCTTCAACTTACGCACCTACAATTTCTACCATCCAGCAGCGAGGCTATGTCGAGCGGATTGATCGCCGGCTGATCCCGACTGAAACCGGGATCCAGGTTAATGATCTGATGCTGCAGTACTTTCCTGAGATTGTGGATTACCAATTTACAGCCCGCATGGAAGCTGACCTGGATAACATAGCCACCGGTGGTGCCGATTGGGTGAAGGTAATGCATCGGTTTTATGGACCGTTCGCCCTGACTGTGCAGAAAGCACAGGCGGAAATGCCGGTGACGAAGAGTGCACCCGAGCCAATCGGCCGCCTCTGCCCTGAATGTGGACGGGATCTGGTCATACGTTACGGACGATATGGAAAATTCATTTCCTGCAGTGGATTTCCGGAATGCCGTCATACGGAAGCCTGGCTGCAAAAAATTGGCGTCATCTGTCCCAAGGATGGCGGTGACATTGTGGAGCGTAAGACTCGCAAAGGCCGCATTTTTTACGGTTGTTTTAATTATCCAGGTTGCGACTTCACGTCCTGGAAAAAACCGATCCCGACCCCTTGTCCAAAATGCGGCGGGTTGTTGGTGATCGCAAACAAACGTGAAGCTCAATGCACGAATTGCCAGGAATCGTTCATACTGGAAGAAGTTGTGCCGGAGACAGCAGAATAACAGCCGACCTGATGCGGCATCCGTCCGATTGTGACCTGGATCGATAAATAGCTGTAAAGTTGGGTGGTTTCCGTGTTTGGAAGGAGTAATTATTCAGTAAGTTATTGTGAAAGCATGGCCGGTTGGGGGTTAGATCCAAGTTTCTCTCCCGTTGTTAAATCGTGATTGAAGATTCAATAATTCGCTTTCGGATATAATCCAAGAGGTCGGTCGGTTCAAGGAGAGCGGTATGCAATCCCTGATCGCTTATTTGAAGAAGCCACCCTCGAGTATCATTCTTATCCTGGCGCTCGGTGTAGCACTGGGAATTTTATACGCGTGGGTGATAAGTCCTCCTGAATTTATCAACGCCACGCCTGAAAATCTTCGGTCTGACTTGCAAGAGGATTACCTCCGCATGGCGATCGATTCTTACCGCCTTAACCAGGATCCAAATTTAGCCGTACAGCGCTGGCAAAATCTGGGTGAAGGTGCTGGTCCTGCCTTTACAACCGTCCAACAAAATCCAAAAGGCATGGACCCGGCAGTGATAAATCTGTTTGGTCAACAGGTCCGACGGGTGCTTACTTCCGGTGAAACTCCATCGGAAGAGATAGCCAGCGGCAGTGGATCACAACTCATCTCGGTCGTTGTGACCGGTGCCGGCATCTTCGCTCTACTGGTTATTATTGTTGCTGGAATTATCTTCTTTCGGAGGTTGTTGGCTAAAAGAGGTAATGGAGAGCCCACTCCTGCCATGCAAGCGACTCAAGTTAACAAACAATCCGCCAAAACCAACTATGAACACCTGGGACTTGCACCTCCCATTACCCAGACCATGACCACCTATGTCTCAGGGGATGACCTCTATGATGAATCATTCAGTATCGATACCCAGGCTGGTGAATTCATGGGGGAGTATGGTGTCGGAGTTTCGGAGTCGATCGGGGTGGGGGATCCGAAAAAAGTAACGGCTCTTGAAATTTGGTTATTTGACAAGAATGACATCAAGACCGCCACGAAGGTCTTGATGAGCGAGCATGCCTATAACGATCCAGCCATACGCGGCAGGTTGGAGCCAAAAGGCGAGTTGGTTCTGGTTGAACCCCAGGCGCAAATCTTATTGGAGACAGCTACACTTCAGTTACTCGCTACTGTAGTCGATCTGGAATATGGTCGCGGGCCTCTCCCCCAGAACAGTTACTTTGAACGTGTGACCCTGGAACTTGCCCTCTGGCCGAAAAACGCCTGAAATTATTCGATCTTTAGAATTTTCAGTTCAATGATCCCGGATGGGGTTTCCACTTTGGCTACCTCTCCGACTTTTTTATCCATCAGGGCTTTCCCAATCGGGGATTCATGGGAAATTCGGCCGTTGCCCGGATCTGCTTCCTTCGGACCTACCAGGTGATAGGTTTCCGATGGCGAGCCTGTCTCCTGGATGGTCACGTGCGAACCGAGAGAAACCTGCTCCTGATTTTTACTTTTTTTGATCAGGACTGTATCCCTTAGGATGGTCTCAATTTCCAGTATTCGGCCTTCGAGGAACGCCTGGTCTTCCTTCGCTTTATGGTAGTCTGCGTTTTCAGACAGATCACCCATTTGTATGGCTGATCTCAACCGTTTGGAAATTTCCTCTCGACGAGGTCCTTTTAACTCTGTCAATTCTGCTTTTAGTTTTGCCTGACCCTGGGGAGTTAAATAATGGGATGGTCGTTTCATAAGAATGCCAGTAAAGTGCGATCCGGAATTAAGGTTTTTCATCCGGATTAAATAATTTTTGATACTCCTCTATTGCAAACCGGTCTGTCATGCCGGCAATATAGTCACAGATGGTTCTATCCAGGCCTCTAACTTCGATCAGGCTGTGGATGTGTTCCGGCAGCATTAAGGGTTCACTGCGATAGTTTTCGAAAAGTTCCGAAATGGTCCGCTCAGCTTTTACCTGCATCCTGACAACCCGAGAATGGCGGTATAAATTATTGAAAAGGAAATCTTTCAGCTCGCGATTACGGGATTGCATCTCATCGCTGTAACAGATCACGCTTCTATTTAATTTTTGAATATCCAAAGGTGCTTGCGCATTTGCAGCGTTTAACAAAGAATCGGCATTGTGTACCAGGTCGGTCACTAATAATCCAACCAGCCGACGGATCATTCGGTGGCGGTCCAGGTCCTCCAGATTTGGGCCCCTCCAATCGATTGACTCCCGCAGCATCTCCCAAAGTCCGACACCTTTGAGCATGGAGGGTGTGATCATACCTGACCGGAGACCGTCATCCAGGTCGTGCGTTGTATAAGCCAGTTCGTCGGATACATTTGCTATCTGAGTTTCAAGGTTTCCACCCAGCTCGGGATCGTATTCGCTCGCATCGGCAAGGTCATACTCCGACTCGTGTTTGACCATACCCTCACGCACCTCCCAGGATAGATTCAATCCGGGGAAATCTGGATATCGTTGTTCCAGTTCGGTAACGATGCGCAGGGATTGCCGATTGTGATCAAACCCACCCTCATTCTTCATCAGCCGTGCGAGGGCGAGTTCACCGGAATGTCCAAAGGGAGAATGTCCCAGGTCGTGTGCCAGGCAGATGGCTTCCACCAGGTCTTCATTCGCGCCGAGTGCCCGCGCCAGGGTCCGCCCTACCTGTGCCACCTCCAGGGTATGGGTTAAGCGTGTCCGAAAATAATCGCCTTCGTAGTTGATGAAAACCTGGGTTTTGTATTCAAGTCGGCGGAAGGCTGTCGTATGGAGAATCCGATCGCGATCGCGTTGAAAGGCGGTCCGATATGCCGGCTCGGTCTCGGGATGGATGCGGCCTTTGCTCTGATTGCTGCGCATCCCGTAGGGTGCTAGCGTTTGATCTTCAATCGCTTCTAGTTGTTCGCGGGTGATGTACATTTTGATGCTTTTTGGTTTTGTGGGGCGAGTGGGGGTCGAACCCACATGGTATTGCTGCCGTTAAGAATCAAGTCCTTTGCGTCTGCCGCTCACCTATGGTATTGGAGGTGGGGCGAGTGGGGGTCGAACCCACATGGTATTACTACCGAAGGATTTTAAGTCCTTTGCGTCTGCCGATTCCGCCATCGCCCCGGCATGGCAAATTCTACCTTATTTAATATTAGCGTCAGGCCACAGCCGTGTTGCCCATGGATTTCTTTGATCGCCAATCCTTGATGATAAAGGGCAAATACAGAATCATAAAAGTAACCATACCCAGCAGCTCCATGAAGATAATATATATCGGCCAATCGGGAAGGACATCCAGAAGGCTTGCCGTTGCTGGTTTTGCATTGATGAAGAGATAATTGCTGCCGATCAATAGATTGATCGGGTAAATGATCGCCATGTAGACATTGGCCCAAAGAATAACCCGCAGGAGCGATTTCCAGGTCGGTCGAAAGCCCTCCACCACGGTCATATACACGCCGGAGGTCAGCAACAGTCCATGGGACAATAGTGCCTGGAAGAACCGAAAATGGGGAAATCCATAGATGCCCAGATCGGGGGTCATTAAATATTGAAAGGCTCCCCCTATTCCCAGGACATACACAAATTCATAGATCCGGTAATTTCGGGTGACCAGCATGAATCCAGCCAGCCAGATTAATAGGCTGCAAGCGTGCAAGGGAAGATGTTCCTCAAGGGACCAGACACCGTGATAAGCGTTCCAGAAATGCCAAAGCGACTCATCGAGCCAAAGCATGACGGCCAGGGAGATTCGAACCCGATTGCGAACCGTTTCAGAGGCGCCTTTAAACCTCGCTAGCCCAAAATTGAGGAGCAACAGGAAGGACAGTGCAGTCAGATGCGGCGCACTGAATATAACAAAAGGTGCTCCGTGATAATCATATGCAAAGAATTGACCGGTCAACCATCCTCCCGTAAACGATGATGTCTCCTTAATAATCTAAAAATCACCCGGTTATTATACCGGGTGATCATTTTATACCGAGGCGGCCCCGACGGGATTCGAACCCGCGATCTCGGCCTTGACAGGGCCGCATGTTAAACCGCTACACCACGGGACCGTAGCGCGCAGGAGTTTATCATACCACTTTTCGAGTGTCAATATGCATAGGCGCTGTAGAGCGCGGGATCGGTTGGAGTCAAGCCGGATGGATCATGGACAAACACCCAATCTCCTTCCTTTGCCCAGTTGAAGAGCCAGTGCGCGTCGCCAATGGATAAATTAACACATCCATGGGATTGCGGGTATCCGAAGCGCGTCCTCCAGTAGGCACCATGCAGAGCTCGCGCACCATCAAAGTACATGATCCAGGGTACTTTCTCCAGGTAATAGAAATCTGCCGGATCATTATTGCGCATGGTCTCCGATTCGATCTTTTTATAAATCGAGTGCAATCCCGGCCGGGTCCAGAACGGATCCTGGCCAGTGGCGATCATCGTGGCGAAAACCATCCGGTTGTTATCGTAGACGGCTAGCGTCTGTTCAGCCAGGTTGACATCGATCCATCGTCCGGTGGTCACCCCGTCCGGAGGTGTGGTTTCTGGCAAGACCTGCGCAACCTTTCTTGCTTCCACCCATTGGTTCGGTGCGATCATGTTCCAATCTGCGTCATCGACATTTTGAGTGGTATAGAATTGAAGGACTTGAAATGGGTAAATTTCCTGACCGGTTGTGCCGGTTGCATAACCAGGTGCCGGTTTGATCGGGATTTGCTCGAATGCCCAGCCGAATGAGTTGCGCGGTGTCGTCGAAAACTCAAAGCCTTGGAATGCTGATATTTCTCCAATCCTGTAACCGGCTCCGGGAATCCAGCTCCCGTCCTGGAGCATGTAATAGGTGCCGCAGTCTCGATTGACATCGACGTATGCAATGTAAACGAATCCCTGTGGGAAAACGGAGGCGCCGGAGCCTTTTTGGCAGGGACCGCTGTAAATAGGTACAGCTTGATCTGGGGAGACGCGGAAGTAGTAGTAGGGCAGGGTGGCTAAAGCCGGATCGGGTTTGGCAGCCGGCAGAGGCCGGGGCGGAATCGTCAATCCAATTATGGATAGGTCCGTAAGGAATCTGGCGGGGCCAAGCAGGAGGCAGTCATGTTGGTCGCCGGGATAAATTGCCGGCTCGCAAACCACACCACCGCTCTCCCCTTCATCGGGCGGAAACGATTCCTGTACTTCTGTAAAGCTTGATGTGATGAATGCGAATGAGATCACCGCCAAGCTCAGGACGATTCTTTTCACAGTTTCCTCAGGGGATGAGAGATTATAGCATGCGGATACTGCATGATTTGATCATGGAATCATTAATAAACTTGACACCCTTTTTGCCCTGTCCTAAAATAACTTGAACATATCAAAATGGATAAGAATTTCCGATTTTATGGACACAGGCGTACAATTGGACGTCGAATGTCCGTGAAATCGGACTTATCTTGAATCAGGAGGGTCGGTTGACCATATCCCGCACACAACGAATGGTGGATCGCCTGCGAGAACTTCAAGCCTCATCCCCGGATATTGAGGCTTCTGCGGTCGTCAGTGTAGATGGCTTGAGTATCGCCTCCGCCCTCCCGAAGGAAGTGGAGGAGGACAGGGTGTCTGCCATGTCAGCCGCGATGTTATCCCTTGGTGAGAGGATTGCGAATGAACTCGGACGGGGAACGCTGGAGCAGGTATACATCAAAGGTGAAAAAGGTTACGTGGTCTTGATGTCGGTTGGTCAAGAGGCTGTACTTACGGCTTTGGCGCGCGAACAAGCCAAGCTTGGTTTGATCTTTCTGGATATGCGCCGTACCACCGAGGATTTGGTCAAACTGATCTAATGGAGATTGCATGCGTCCCCCTGACAAGAGCGGTTTGAACTATCCAAATAAATTTGGTCTCATAACCATAAGATCCCTCGAGGAAGTTATGGGTAAGAATGGACTTAATGCCATTCTCAACCTGGCTGGATTGAACAATTACATTGAGAAGGATCCCCCTGATAACCTGGATAAGGGATTTGATTTTTCCGATCTGTCAGCGATTGGAATGGCACTTGAAGAAATGTATGGCCCCCGGGGTGGGCGTGGGTTGGCATTAAGGGCGGGGCGGGCAACCTTCTCCGATGCTCTAAAAAACTTTGGTGCCTTGGCAGGTGTAGCCGACCTGGCTCTTGTGGGTTTATCGTTGCAGTCCAAATTAAGGGTCGGTTTGCCTGCATTTGCGAAGATATTTACCCAACTGAGCGATCAACAAACCACGGTCGAGGAAAGGGATCACGAGTTTATATGGACGATCCACAAATGCCCTTGTTGCTGGGGTCGATCTGACGTGGATAAGCCGGTCTGTTTCATTGCCGCGGGTTTGCTTCAGGAAAGCCTGAAGTGGGTTTCTGGGGGAAATGAATTTCGGGTAAATGAATCCAAATGCGTGGCACTGGGTGATCCGGTTTGTGAATTCATCATTCAAAAAGAGCCTGTGGCTTAAGTTGATTTTGACGATATCCTCCGGTCTGGATAAAAGAACATTCAGCGGTAATGATCCTTTATCTTAAGCCTGCGGAGCAAGTTTGAACGTCGCGGTTGTTATTCCCACTTACAACGAAGTCGAAAACCTTTCCAGGCTGGTTACTGCCCTCTTCAAACTGCCGTTGAGTATAAGCATCCTGGTGGTGGATGATGGAAGCCCGGATGGAACGGGTCAGGCTGCTGATGATCTGGCAACCAAATTCCCCACCCTGTTGTCTGTCTTACACAGGAGTTCGAAACAAGGTTTGCGAGCCGCGTACCTTGCGGGATTCAAGCGAGTCATCGAAGAAGGCGCTGAGGCGGTTGCCCAGATGGACGCGGATTTTTCGCACGCACCCGAAGCTTTGATTGGTATGGCTGAGAAGCTGGAACAATGTGATTTGGTTCTGGGTTCCCGTTATATCCCGGGTGGGTCAGTAGACCAGCACTGGGCATTCTGGCGTAAAAGCCTATCTGCCTTTGGTAATCTCTATGCAAGGGCGATCCTTAATCTTCCGCCGCGGGATGTCACTACCGGATACCGGCTTTGGCGGCGCGAGACCTTGCTGGGTATGCCGCTTGACCGTGTTGCGTCCAGCGGATACGTTTTTCAGGTTGAAATGGCTTACCTGGCTTGCTGTCTGGAATATAAAATTTGCGAATATCCAATTTATTTCGCTGAACGGCAGGTTGGAGAATCGAAAATGTCACTTCGGATCCAGACCGAGGCAGCCCTCCGGGTCTGGCAGGTTCGGCGGCAGTATCGTGATCTGAGAAAAATGGGTCGCTCAGGGCGCCGACTGTCTTCGACGACTGCCTGATTTCACGGAAGTGTGCGATACGTTCAAGAGGAAAGGATATCTTTGAAAGATTGAAGGTTGAGGGCTAAACGATTCCATTCTGGAATGCTGAGTGTTTCAGCCCGGCGTTGTGGTTCGATCCCTGATAACGAAAGAAATGATTCGGCCGCATTTGAAGAAATTCCCAATCCGCTGGAAAGTGAATTGCGAAGTGTTTTTCGTTTTTGACTGAATCCCGCTCTGATTAATTGAAAAAAATCCACCAGGTGATCCCGTTCGATGAGTGGATCCGGATAAACATCGATCCTTACGACTTCTGAGTCAACATTTGGAGCTGGATAAAATGCATGCGCAGGGATGGATGCAACGATCTGCGGCTTGCCATAAACCTGGACGCTCAAAGCAAGCAGGCTCAAACCTCCAGGGCTGGAGCAGATCCGCCTGGCAACCTCCTTTTGAACGGTCAATACCAGCCGGCGCGGTTTTGGGTTGCTCTGCAGTAAATGGCGGATAACCGCTGAGGTGATGTAATAGGGGATATTTGCCACAACGAGGTAGCCGGCTTGAGTGATCAAATCCTGGGGATTGACCTTTAAGATATCCGCTCGAATGAGATGAACATTGGAGTAACCAGCGATAACCGACTTCAATACTGGTATCATCCGGCGATCCACTTCGATCGCAAAGACATCTTTAGCACTTCTGGCCAGGTAGCGCGTCAACCCCCCCAAACCTGATCCGATCTCTAAAACCGTGTCTGTGTCTAAGATCTCAGCTGCCCGGGTTATGTCCCCAAGTATTAATGGGTCTTGAAGGAAATTCTGACCTAGTTTCTTATCAGGCTTTAGACCATGCGATTTTAAAATTGCCTGGGTGTTAAGCGGGGGAATTCCACTCAGGTTTTTCATGGACAGGTGTAGGCGGGCGCTTCATCCGAATCTATCGACTCAGCCATTTTCGTTGGCCATGTGCCCTGGTTGAACCGTGACACGTAATCCCTCAGGATTCCGAAATCAACATCCCAGGTAAACACCGTCTTCTCAAACACGGGATCATAGATCCGTGGATTAGAGGGCGTAAACAATTCTGTCGGGAACGAGGTCAGTAAGATGTTTTCAGGTCTAACCCGGCTGCCCAGGCAGGCGAGCTGGCTAAGCTGTTCCAGGCTGAGATCGGTTTGGACATTACCCTTGAAGGAACCGATCAGATCTGGAATCTTCGTGACTACATCCGGTCGTGTCAATTTCTTTCGTAAGGCGCAGAGGACTAGATTTTGATTATCAGCCCGGGCAAATGTCCCTTCGATGCGTATGCGGGCGAGCATCAAAGCCCTCTCCCCGTTAAGGTGCTGGGTTCCGGCTGGAAAAACCAGGTTTGGATTGCGGTCCTTTCCCGCGCGCCCGTCGATCGTATCTTCGAGAGTTACGTCAATTCCACCAACGGCATCGACCATACTTTCGAACGTGCGCATATTTATCGCACCGTAATGGTCGGTTATGACACCAAAATTCTGATATAGCGTGAGCGCCAGGAGTCCCGGTCCGGCACTTGGATGATCGTAGTAACCAAAACCGGGATTGCCATACAGATAAGCTTGGTTGAGTTTTTCATGGTCCTGATGAATATCATCTGCGATCTCGGGGATGCTCACCCATAGATCGCGGGGAAATTCGAGAACCGATATTTTTGGGGTTACGAAATCTAACCGGACGATTCGGATTACATCCGCCAGTCCGTAAAGGTAACTCTCCCCTCGGGCATCGGTTCCGATCACCAATAGCGTCATGACCTCCGGTCCACCGCAGGATACTTTATTCACCGGAGTTGCAGGCAGGGCTGTAAACGTTGGTGCGAGGGTGGTGGATGGAAATGGTGAGATATTTGGTGAGGGAGACGCGGTCCAGGTTGCTTCGAGCGGGATCAGGCTCCCTGCAGGCAACACGAGAGCTGGGCCAAGCGGTCTTGCCATGTAATATTCATAGGCTTTGAAACTAAAGTAAACAACCAACCCTACCAGTGTGATGGCTAAGACAGTAAGAAATGCGAGAACGACTTTTTGGGTCGAGTTCACGATTTAGCCGGAAATTGATTTAGCCATTCTTTTATATTCACGAAATTCCATTCATAAGCTAGCCTGGCCTGTTACTGCATAAAATATGGAATGGATGCAGGAGCAGGTCCTAAAAAATATACAGTTACATAACCGGACCAGGTTTGCCAATCATTATCGCTGTAACCGAGATCGATCCAGGGCCGGTCATCGGGAAAGCCGCCTCCCAGATCTCCGATAACGCCACGCCCGTAGCCGGGAACATATACTTCAGTGCCTCGCAAAACGTTAAACCATTCCTTGTACATGGCTACAACTCCCTTATGAAGTGGGTATCCGCCCGCTGTGCCATTAAAACATTGGCCTTGCACACCAGAACGGCATGGCGAATATGAAGTGGCGTACATTTGCAAGGCATGCCAATATTGAATGGAGACACCATCTACACTCGTTGTCTTCAACACGATATTTGTACCTCGTTCGGCAATCCGGTCTTGAGTTGGTCGAATAATTGA
>Ga0154778_1159_pt5 | contig 14089 bp, 11 predicted proteins | sample Rifle2008BG16ft_FD_105786 | JGI IMG/M metagenome (GOLD analysis project Ga0154778, IMG submission 105786) | Chloroflexi bacterium RBG_16_51_16 | reverse complement strand
TCTATTATCCTGTGGGTCTCGAAGAGCAGGAAATTCCTTACGTTAAAGTCGTGCAGGATGATGGATCCTCGATTGAATACATGGATGTGGGATCGGAATTCGATCCGAATTCTATCGACCAGAGCCAGCTGAAGCAAATGGATTGCATCACCTGCCATAACCGGATCACCCACCGGATTTACACTCCGGATGATTCGCTCGATAACGCGCTGACTCGCGGCAAGATTTCCTCAACCATACCTGAAATTCGCTCAAAAGGGATAGAAATTCTGGGGGCGAACTACGAATCCCAGGATCAGGCTCTCAGTGCCATCGCTGACCTGGAGACTTTTTACAAGGAAACTCATCCGGAATTCTATGCATCCAACATGGACCTGGTTGCAGGCGCAGTCCAGGAATTGCAATCCATTTACACGAATTCGGTTTTCCTACAGCAGAAGGTCGATTGGGATTCCCATCCAAATAACGTCGGCCATATTTATTCGGCGGGTTGTTTCCGCTGCCATGATGGGAAACACTTGAATTCCAATCAGGAAGCCATTCGCCTGGAATGCAATGTCTGCCATTCAATTCCGGTTGTCGCCGGCTCGCAGGACTTTACCGCGAACATAGAGATCAGCCGCGGTCCCGAACCCGAATCACATCTAAATCCCAACTGGATCAGCCTTCACAACCAGGCTTTCAACGAGACCTGCTCCAACTGCCATACCACTGAGGATGCCGGGGGGACGAGTAATACGTCGTTTTGCTCGAATCAAGCCTGCCATGGTAGTGTCTACACGTTCGCCGGTTTCGATGCTCCCGCATTGCGCGAAATCTTAAAGACACAGCTCCCCACACCTGAACCAACTCCTGTACCTCCCCCGGTTCTTGGTGAGCCTAGCTTCGATGCTAATATCGGACCGTTATTCGCTGCAAAATGCACTGCCTGTCATGGTCAGACGGCCTCCGCCGGGCTTAGTTTCCTGACGTACGCATCCACCATGCAAGGCGGTCAGAACGGTCCGGTGATTGTCCCGGGTGATCCCACCTCCAGTAAACTGATTCAGGTTCAATCTGCCCAGCATTTTGTCAATTTGAGTTTGGAAGAGCTGGACCTTGTCACTCATTGGATCGCTGCCGGTGCGCCGGAGAATTAGTAAAGTACATATTTGATCTGTTAACAATATAAGAGAAGTGCTGTCCAAAAGACAGCACTTCTTTTAATATTTTACGTTATTACCCTCGCACTGGGGTAAATCCTAACGGGGTCTAACTAATGATATATCAATTGGCTGAGAAAGATACAGCATTACGATGAATTATTAATCATCATGCCGTAACGGTCTCTCTGACTTTGACCTTCACGGTCTCATGTTCTGGCTCAGTCAATCGGTGATCCACCACTCGCAGATACATTACTCCGAGTGAAAATGCCAGCAACCCGAAAGCGACGATCCCAAATCCGGCAGACCATTCCACGAAGGCCGGTCGATAACTGGTATACGCAACCAGCTGTTCACCAGGCAGATAGGACATCACGACCAGCAATCCACTGAGATTGGTATCCCAGCGATAGGTTATCACCCCAATCACGATCAGAGCAAAGGCCAGCATCCTCCAGAACCGTCGTGACCGTGTCCGCTGATTTAGAAGCAGAACCATGGGCACCACGATACCGAATAGCATTTCGATTACCCAGAAATTGAACGACAAGGCACCACTCGTCAAGACCTCCAGCCCTTCGCTTCTGCCGGGGTCATACGTGTAGGTCATGGCAAGGGTATCCCAGAACCGGAAGTAAAAATAAGCGACCAGCAGCCAGCCGAGAAATACTGCCACCCGCTCGATCAAGGCATCATTGATCCTGGCTTTGTTCGTCAACCGGGCTGAAAGCATCGATGCGAACAGGGTCAGTGCGATTCCACCGAGGATGGCTGTGAGCAAAAAGAGCACCGCCATCTCGGGCTTGAACCAGAAGGGGCGTGCTTTGATCACACCATATACCGCACCGAGTGAAGATTGGTGCAGGCTGGACAACCCCAGCCCCAGGATCGCCAGGAACGGCGCATAATTGTGGAGTTGTTCCATCCTCGCAGATATTTTTGGATATCTTTTTCGGAACCATTCGAATCCTGCAAAGATCGGCATGGATTCAAAAACCAGGACGGTCAGGTACAGCACCACGCACATGGTGACCTCCCACAACAGGGAGTGCGTGTTCCAATAGACCACGGCGTGCCAGAACCTATCCGGTCGGCCGATATCCAGCAGCAGCGACAGCATCGCCATGCTGTAGCCGATAAGCCCAATGAACGTGGCAGTTCGAGCGATAGGCTGGTAGCGTTTGAGCCCCAGCAGATACACAGCTGCGCACAACGAGAACGCACCGGCGGAGAGGGCGATCGATGAGAGATCGATCGTGATCCACAAACCCCACGGTACGAGATCGGTAAGGTTAGTTATGACCAGCCCTTTCCAAAAAATCAGGATCCCACTGATCAGGCCTCCGAGCAGCAGGAAACCCAGGAAGGCTAACCATGCTAACCAGGGAGTGACTTTGATCGTAGTCACTCTAACCTTGAAAGCTTCAAGGGTTTCTTGAAATATTTTCAACATGCTACGACTCCATTTCATCGGCTTCAGCGGGCAAATAATAAACCCGCGGTCCGGTACCGAGATTCTCTCGCAGGCGGTACGAATCATGGGTAGCCAGGAGTTGGCTGACCTCCGAATTCGGGTCGTTGAGATCCCCGAATAAGCGCGCCCCAACCGGACAGATAACCACGCAGGCCGGGGTTGCATCCGGATCCACTCCAGGTGTGAGTCCCAGTTCCAGACCGCGATCGATCCGCTGATAGCAGAAGCTGCATTTTTCAACAACCCCCCGAGGTCTGCGTTCCACCTCCGGCTGACCCCACTTGGGTACAACCGGATTTACCCCGGTGAACCCTTCCCAATTGAACGATCGCGCTTGATATGGACAGGCCACCTCGCAATACCGGCACCCGATGCAGCGGTCGTAATCCATCATAACGATCCCGTCGTCCCGGTACGTGGTTGCCTGCACGGGGCAGACTTCTACGCATGGCGCCTTCTCGCAATGCATGCAGGGTCTCGGCAGGTAGACATTCTTGTCGTCCAGGCTTCCTGTCCGTGTAATGGTATTCCATTCGATATCTGGATTCGTATCATTGTGAGCCTGGCACGCGTAGGTACAGTAGCCGCAGCCGACGCACTTGGATTGATCGATCACCATCACCCACTGATACTCGCCGTGCGGCGCTCCGCTTGAAGCGTTTGCCTCCTGGATCGCCCGCGCTCCTGCAACCGCGGCAGCGCCTGCAGCCGTGAGTTTTAGGAAATCCCGCCGGTTGATATCACGCTCGGTCATTCTAGATCTCCTCGTTGTGTTTTACCAACCGGTGATACAACTTTTCCAGCCAGGGAGCCAGGACCATGCCTGCTGCCAGTCCAACCAGACCAGCCAAGCTTGCATATCCCATCGGGCTGACAGGCTCAGGTTCCGCTGATACGGGATTAGCTTCGATCTCTGCAGATACCTCAGCTACGGTTATTTGTTGGGATTCCCCGGTGCTCACTGCATCTGCATCTTGGTGCATTTGTTGTGCATGGCATGTATTGCAAGTCTGCAGGCTCGCAGTGAACGAATGGTCCGGCACTGTATGCGCAGCCCGGTCTTCTACTTCGATATGCTCAAGGTGACAGTCAACACAGGTCACACCCTCCTGGGAATGGGGTGTATAGGGGAAATTCATGCTGGCTTCCTGGTGGCAGTTGATGCACAGGGAAGATGCGTCTTTGTATCCCGTTCCATCCCGTGAAACAGAAAATTTAAGGGAAGCGCTGTGTGGATCGTGACAAGTTGTGCAGTTCATGCCGCGCTGGTAGTGTGTGCTCCCCTGCCAGTCCTGCCATCCAAATCGCGTATCGCTGTGACATCTTCCGCACAGATCGGGACTGCGGTCAACCGGCATGGGTGACTTTGGGTGATCAGCCGGCGCATCCCCGTGGCAGGCTTGACAGGTGACGCTGTCTGCTACCCAGGTTGCCGTAGCCGGATCGAATCCGGTCGTGTGACATACCAGGCAGGCACCGGGCTTTCCCTGGGTGGTCCACTCAGCTAAAAATATCGGGTCGCTCCCTGCCTGTCCATGCGGGCCGTTCTGCCAGGTCATTTGGAACTCGGTGTGGCAGGTGGTGCAGTCCGGAGTTTGCGATTGCTGTGGAGGAGATCCCTCCTGGGCACCTGCGACTGCCAGCGTGGCACCGGCTGCCGTTAAGGCAAAAACGAGGGCTAAAATCCATCTATTTAATTTCGGGAACATGTTTACATTCCTCCTCAAGGGTTTACTAAGTTTGCGCTTGGGCAAGCGGAAGCGGCGTATTTCTGAAGACCTCACATCCCAGACAATCTTCGAGTAAATAGCCGTTGGGTTGGCGATGCACTTGCCAGCATGGTTCAGTTGACGAAAAGGCCGGACACTCACTCCGTCGATTGGGTGGGCAATCTTTCACTTCCCAGCACAGAATTCCTTCGGATGGTCCATGATATGGAGCACTCTCGGAACGAGCCTCCTCCTGCCAGCGTGAATCCAATCTGCGCAGGAAGTAAATCGCGATCAGGCTCACCCCGATCGGCAGCGCCAACCGGACGATCAGTCCGGTGACAACGGCTAGAACGCCTGCAAACCATTCCATATTTACACCCAGCTTCAAGAATTCCTGGAATGGATGTTTCTGCGTTTCATCCATTCACCGATCAGGAGCAGGATTGCGGCAGGCACGATCAAACGCGTGACCAGTAAGGTTACTAGGATTTCAATTCCGTTCATTTGTGCCTCCTTTCACTTTCTTCTAAGACTAGTTTAAGCTTTTATCCCTACTTAGTAAATTCGGGTGTTCCCCCATCTTTTACTGCTGCTTATATGTGAAATTTGGTACTATCTATGGGGCTTCCACCCCATACAGTTATGATTGCGTGGGGTGTTTGTGCAGGTTGACTCTAAGAATAGATTAAGTTAGACTATTGATGTTCGATGGGGAGTAGCTGCCTGCCTGGCAGGGAGGACAGCCGTCATGACGGAGCCTGGTTAGAAGATAAGGCTCCCGGTTGCCCTGAACGGGTTCAGCGAGACCACCGCAACGGTGTTGTTGGTGGTCTTTTTTTGTGGTTATCGAGGAAAACATGCAATATGGTAAGAGGTGTATTTTGGTCTCGCAAACGATCCTTGACGGTTTGATGATCAGAAAGTAAAATATTTAGGTTATCCTAATTTTTAAGTTAGCTGATATTAATTATTTATGGACAATGACGATGATGGCTGCTAAAACTGCCAAAAAGCGCTCGCCATTAAAATCCAGGGCCGACCATTCTCCGAATGGTCGCCTGGTCGATTTGCATGCGGTTAAAAAAATTTACAGGAGTTCTGCAGGCACGTTCACAGCCCTGGAGGGTATTGACCTTCAGATCGCTTCCGGTGAATTTGTTTCCATCATCGGTAAATCGGGCAGCGGAAAATCTACCCTCATCAATCTCATTTCTGGCATCGATCAACCAACCTCCGGTGAGATATTTGTAAATAACGTCCCGGTTCACAGCCTCAAGGAAGAACAGATCGCGGTTTGGCGCGGCAGATCTATAGGTGTGATTTTTCAATTCTTTCAACTTCTGCCAACTTTGACGGCGGTGGAGAACATTCTGCTCGCAATGGATTACGGGAACCGTTATCCGGTCAGTGAACGCGCAGAAAAAGCGATCCACCTCCTCGAATTGGTCGGCATGGCAGATTGGGCTCATAGTCTTCCAGGCACACTCTCCGGTGGGCAGGCGCAGCGAGTGGCGATCGCCCGTTCACTGGCCAACGATCCCCTTCTGCTGGCAGCCGATGAACCTACGGGAAATCTGGATACAAAATCAGCGGATACGGTGCTCGAATTGTTTGATTCTCTGACCCGTGAGGGGAAGACCATACTTATGGTCACTCATGATATGGAGCTGGCACGCAGGGCTGCCAGGACCATTCGCCTTTCAGATGGCCGCATTCTAGATCAAAAAGTAAATGATTGATAAATTCTGGAATTTTGAATGACATCGTTAAAATCGGATCCCAAAAATAAGAAAAAAAAGCTGGACAAGGGTCATTGGATATCCCTCAAGCAAGTGGTTAAGATCTACCCTAGTCTTGCCGGGCCTGTCACTGCGCTAAAAGGGATAGATCTTCAAATCGACCGTGGAGATTTCGCGGTGATTGCCGGTAAATCCGGCAGCGGCAAGACCACTCTGATAAATATGATCTCCGGCCTCGATGGATTGAGCTCCGGTGAGATTTGGATTGGGGAAGTCGCATTGCATCAGTTCGATCCTGAAAGCGCCGCTCATTGGCGCGGGATCAATATTGGCGTTGTCTTCCAGACTTTTGACCTTCTGCCAACTCTAACCATTCTTCAGAATGTTATGCTCCCCATGGATTTTGCCCGCCGTAATAACCCGCCTCAACAGCGTGAACGCGCCCTTCAGCTATTAAAGCAGGTTGATATCCTTGAACACGCGTACAAAACCCCGTCAGCACTGTCCGGTGGTCAGCAGCAAAGGGCGGCCATCGCCCGGGCTATGGCGAATGACCCCATGCTCCTCCTTGCCGATGAACCTACCGGCAGCCTCGACTCCTCCACCGCGGATAGCATCCTCGATATTTTTGAAACACTAACAGACCAGGGTACTACCGTTATTTTGGTCACCCATGATCGTGATGTAGCCCGCCGGGGCTCTCGCGTAATTACCCTGTCGGATGGTGAGATCGTCCATCCCTCTTGATGCATATCCAATGATTAATATTCGCTGGTACAAAGTCCTTAATGACCTGGCAGGCAATAAAACCCGCACGCTCTTGATCGTATTGTCAATGGCCGTCGGTTTGTTTGCCGTCGGAGTCATACTAAGCGCCCGCTCCATTCTGTCGCGCGGTCTGGCGGAGAGTTTTGCGGCGATTAACCCGTCAACCGGTGTGGTGCGGACTGGTGAAACCTTCGATGAGCAGTTTCTCGCATCCGTGCGATCCATGCACGATGTTCAAGCTGCCGACGCACGCCGGAACCTTGCGGCACGAATCGAGATTGCTCCTGACGAATGGAAGAATATTTCAATTTTCGTGGTCCCGGACTATAACGAAATCCAGGTCAATAAAATCGAACCGGATACCGGTGCCTGGCCGCCACCGGAGCGGGAGATCCTGATCGAACGAGCCGCCTTGCAGGTGATCCATGCGCAGGTGGGTGATACGGTGCGTATCAAGCTGGCCAACGATACGATCCGGGAGATGAAAATTTCTGGTACGGCCTATGACCCAGCTCAGATGCCTGCCCAACTGGATGGCACTCCCTATGGGTATGTCTCAACCGAAACCCTGGATTGGCTCGGCGAATCGTTCGGTTTCAATGAACTTTATGTGATTGCCTCCAATCCGGAGGATGAAGAATGGTCCAGGCAGGTTGTCAATCAGGTTAAGGATAAGGCGGAACGGATCGGTCTAACCATCCCCATGACCATGACTGCCGAACCTGGTCAGCTGCCGATGGACGATATCCTTCAAGCCATCCTGGCGCTGATGGGCATCCTTGGCGTTCTCTCGCTTTCATTGAGCGTTTTTCTGGTTGTCAACACGGTCTCAGCTCTGCTGGCGCAGCAGAAACGTCAGATCGGTGTAATGAAGGCTATCGGTGGAAGTTCCTTGCAGCTCCTCGGAATGTACCTTGTCATGGTCATGGCGTACGGTGCATTCGCCCTGTTGCTGGCCATCCCGCTGGGTATTTACGGAGCCCGGGCGTTAAGCCAATCCATGGCTTATTACTTCAACTTTGATTTGGCTTCGATGGATATCCCGATGCAGTCGATCGTCCTCCAGGGGATTGTCGGCCTGGCATTGCCGGTTATCGCGTCACTGGTACCGTTCATTTCAAGTCTTCGCATTAGTCCCGCGGAAGCAATGAGCTTGTATCGGACCGGGAAAGGTCGCTTTGGTACGAACCCTGTCGATCGGATGATCTCCGGCAGGAATCTGTGGTTCGCCCGGGATTTCCCCGTGCGCTCGTTCCTGCTTTCTTTGCGGAACACCTTTCGGAGCAAAGGCAGGCTTCTTTTGACTCTGATTACCCTGACCCTCGGGTCAGCCACGTTCATCAGTGTCTTCAGTGTCCGGTCCTCGCTGACAAGCACAGTGGATGAGATGATGAAGTGGTTCAATTTCGATGTGATGATCACGTTCGGTCGTTCCTATCGGTCTGAAGAGCTCCAGCAGCTGGCCAGGCAGCTGCCAGGTGTATATGAAACCGATACGTGGCAGCAGCTCACCGTTCGCAGGGTTCGGCCGGATGGGAGCGAAGGCAGCATGATCTATATGTTCGCCCCTTCCCCCGATTCGAAGCTGATCTCCTCCCCCGGCCTGGCCGAGGGTCGCTGGCTCCTTCCTTCGGATCAAAATGCAGTGGTAGTCAGCTCAGCCCTGTTCATTGAAGAACCGGATCTCAAACTCGGTGATAATATCGTATTAAAATTGTATGGCGACGAATTTACGTTCAAGATCATTGGCGTGAGCATCGGCACCAGTTTCGGTACGATCATGTACGCCAATTATGATTATGTCTCCAGGATCACGGATCGGGCGGGTGAATCGGATGCATTGATGGTTTCCATGAGCACACATGACCCCGAGTCTGTACTATCAGCCAGCAGCGCTCTCGAAAGATTATATGAATCGAATGGCCTTAGGGTGAATACGGTCGATACCATGTTCGTGGAACGTGCCCAGGCGGAGGCGATTTTTGACACAATCGTCTCATTGCTTCTCGTTATGGCAGTTCTGATGGCATTGGTGGGCGGTTTGGGGTTGATGGGTACCATGAGCATCAATGTACTCGAGCGTACCCGTGAGATCGGCATTCTCCGCGCCATCGGTGCTCCCAATCGCGGCGTGGCTCAAGTGTTTATCATGGAAGGCATCGCCATCGGGTTAATGAGTTGGTTGTTCGGGGCCCTTCTGGCTGTCCCAATGAGCGGAGCCCTCAACCTTGCTGTCGGCACAAGCATGATGGGAACTCCGCTGACATATTCTTACTCTGTTTCCGGGATGCTCATCTGGCTTGTGGCTGTTTTCTTTTTGAGCACCTTAGCGAGTTACATCCCTGCCCGAAATGCTTCCCGTCTCACGGTTCGGGAAGTCCTTGGTTATGAATAATTTAACGATTCTTTAATAAAAACGTTGGATCGAAAATGTATTTGTTATCTCTTTCATAAGGAACCAAAATGAACAAATCTATCCTAATTTCTCTATTGCTTGGGTCCTCGATGTTTCTCCTTCTGTCTTGTGGTTCCCCTGCACAGGAAAGTTCTACGCAGGCGACTGCCACCCCGGCTGACAATTCCTCCCTCGTCATCGTTGAAGGTCGGATCGAACCGGTTCGATATGCTGAACTTGCCATGGATGCAAGCGGCTTGGTGAGCGAGGTCCTGGTCCAGGAAGGCGTTGAGGTATCCGCAGGCGATGTCATCGCCCGGCTTGAAAGCAGCCAGGTCCAAAACCTTGTGGATGCGCAGGCAGCCGCTGCCAATGAACTGACGAGCGCTCACCAGGCGTTGCAGGATGCCCAGTTCGAATTGGATAATTTCGACATCCCCGTTGAATATTCAAGCATGACCCCCGACAAGGCCGCACTCCAAACGATGGACCTCCTCGATCAGGCCCGGGATGCCTTTGAACCCTATAAAAATCTCGGTGAGAAGAGACTCGAATTGTCCGATGCTGAAAAGAAACAGGACACGTTCGAAACGTATAATGACAAAGCCAAACTGTACAAGCACAGGCTTGATAATGCCTGGGCGGATCACCGCAAGGTGATTCTCTGGCTCGCATTGGATTCGAATTTGAAAGCCGCTCAGGCTCGCTTGGACAAGGCGCAGCGGGAGTTCGATGGTCTGCAGGATCCAACCTATTCTGAGAGCACAGCCGGCGTGCGATCCGTGCTCGCGAATGCCGAGTTGCGTGCCCCCTTCTCGGGCACCATTACCCGGTTGGATCTGGATGTCGGTGAATTCAACACCGCGGGTACGCCGGTCGTGACGATCGCGGAGCTGTCAAGCTGGGTGGTTAAAACCACCGATCTAACCGAATTGGACGTTGTATCGATTCATGAAGGTCAATCCGTAAAAGTCACGATGGATGCCGTGCCGGATATCAGCCTGGCGGGAACTGTAGGTTCAATCGCTCAATACTATACAGAAAAACAAGGCGATATCGTATACGAAGTTATTCTGAATCTGACCGATACCCATCCGGCGATGCGTTGGGGGATGACGGTTGATATCGAGTTTGAGGATTGATCCTTGGGTCAGGGTTTGATGATCCCCTTGCGGATCGCGTAGCGGACCAGTTCCGAGCGCGAATGCAGATTTAGTTTGTGCATGATGTTCTCACGATGCCGCTCCACGGTCTTGGGACTGATGACCAGGGATTGAGCGATTTCGGTATTGCTTGCTCCCTCGGCCAGGTGAGTTAACACTTCGCTCTCCCTGGGGGTCAGTCCATCCAAAGTGGATTTATTCTCGGCACTGTGTTCTTCGCTAAGGTAATCCCGAACAAGCAGTTTCGCCAGGGTCGGGTAAAGGTACACTTCACCGGCTGCAGCTACCCGGATCGCGGTTAGCAATTCTTCAGGCGCCGCCCGTTTGGGTACATACCCGGAGGCGCCTGCGTCCAGCATCTTGAAAAAATATTCTTCATCCTCATGGATGGTTAAAGCTACCACCGCGATCCCAGGGAAACGGTTCTTGATCTCCCGGGTGGCTTCGATGCCGGATTTATCGGGCAGGCCAATATCCATCAGGATGACGTCGGGTTTTACCTGGGCGGCTAACTCCATGGCTTCGCTGGCGGTGCCGGCCTCCCCCACGATTTCAACATCGGTTTGTGCGCTCATTAGCATCCGCAGGCCTGAACGCACGACCGCGTGGTCATCCACGAGCAGCAAACGCATGCTCATGATTGTTCCTCCACGTGAGTGAAATGGTACGGGATGATCGCACTCACTTCACTGCCGTATCCGATCCGCGATTTTATTTTCACGGAACCTCCCAGCAGGGAAGCTCGTTCTTCCATCCCCGCCAGGCCGAGGGATGACCGTCCAAACTGACCGAACCCGACCAGGTTTGGATCGAACCCTATTCCATTGTCCCGCACGCGGATCCGGGCTGTCGAGCTTTCAAACGTCAGGTTGACCTGTACCTGGCTCGCCTGGGAGTGTTTTACACAGTTGTTCAACGCTTCTTGAATGATTCGAAATATGGTGATGCGGACAGCCTCATCCAGCGTTCGTTCTTCCCCGGTCACCTCAACCGAAACGGACAGGTCCGTCAGCTCATGCAGCCTTCCTGCATACCAGCGCAGCGCCGCCCCCAGGCCTAGGTCATCCAGTTGCGCCGGTCGCAGGTCCGAGATGATCCGTTGGAGTTCTTTCAGGGAATCGGCTGTCATCGATTGAAGGTGTTTCAGGGTTTCGTGTGCCGGTTTGTTCCGGGGGGTCATATTCGATGAAAGGCCGCGCAACCCCAGGCCGATCGCCGTCAGGGATTGGCCTGTCTCATCGTGCAGGTCGCGGGCGATCCGTTGCCGCTCTGCTTCCTGGGCAGCCACCACCTTGCGGAAAAGTTCGCTCCTCAGGATTTCGCGCTGGTGCGCTTCCTGCAGTCTGGCTCCTTGAAGCTCGGTTATTTTTCTATCGTTCTCAACCTGGAAAGCTCGCAGGAAGCGGATGACAAAGATGGCTGCTCCGATTGCAGCCGCCGCTCGCAACGCTTGGATTGGAAATCCGGATATCTCCTGGAACGCGGCATCATTTAGAAAAGTGGACGGCGGCAATTTGCTGGGTCGCGTGAATAGTTGACCGACCAACCCATACCAGGTGAAGCAGATCGAAGCCCACAGGCTGTCCTGTCCGAACCGGATCATACCCGCCCGCCGGAACGTCCTCTGCTGGACGATCAGCCCTGCCGCGGCTAGCAGACTTGCCGGTATCGCTAGTGAATAGCGAGTCCATACATCCGTGACCGCGCTCAGTTCGTGCAGCGGATATCTGCTTTTAAAATCGAGTAGTCCGAACACCCAGACGGCTTCAAGGATCAAGGGGATGATCAGGCTCACCCTCCAGGTCGATTCAGCCCCGAGGACGAGATAACTTCCGAATGCGGCCAGGGAAAGGAAGGAGAACGCCAGGGTCGTCAATTTTAGAAAAACGATCAGGTTATGATTTAATCCGGAGCCCGGCAGGGAAACGATCTCAAACATTTCAATCCATTCGTGCAGCGCATGCACGATTCCGAATCCTGAAAGGGGCCGCAGCGCCATTCGCAATCGTCGGTCGGCCGCTCGCCCGCCCTCGGTCGCGACCAGGAGCCCCATCGAGAAAAATGCCAGGCCGTACAGGAAATAAATGACGGCCAGCGAATTGACCTGCAACCTAGCCTTCCTTTTTTCGCAATCGCGTTCCGCACACCCTGCAAAATAGATCGTTCATCTGCGCACGCGTCCCGCACTGGGGACAGTAAATACCGGTTGCGGGTTCTTTTTCGGTCTGCTGGGAGGGCTTGCGTCGGCGGCGTCGGCCTTCGCGCTTCGATCCTGACTGCCAGTAATAAACAAGCCCGCCTAATAAGGTCATCAAACCAATTGCGGCAAGGATGAATGGAAGGTAATTTTGGAAGGATATTCGGCCTTCAGTTTTTTCATCCACCGGAGTGGATGGTCGTAGGTCTTGTGGAGGCACGAATAATGTGTCGGTTGTCTTGTCGTACGTTAGTCGGAGGTTGTATTGCTCTCCTTTGCTGAGGCTTGACGGCTGGCTCGTATATACAGTTGATCCGTCCTGCTTTGTGACCGGGTCTAGTCGGGGCTCAGTGGTCAGGGTGGTCGTATCCACCGGTTTGAGGATACTGATGGTGAAACCGGTTACCGGATAGCTGCCGTTCCATTGATATATAAATCTCCTTACGGTGCCTTCTACTTTAAGGGGTTCATAATATTCGAGGTGATAGGTCGTGGGGTTGTTGACGATTACGGTGATGATTTGCCAGTCGTTTTCGACACTGGGCCCTTCGTATTCAGCGTTGATCAGTCCCGTGGTTTCCTGGGACGCGACCGCGGTTAAATTGGCTTCATCCGGAATCCTGAAAGTTACTCTCGCTGGAAGTTCTGTTTCTTTGGATAGTTCGAAATCGACGATCACCAGCATGCTCGGTTGGTCATATTCCGGCCAAAGCTGGACCTGCAGGCTTTTAAGACTGACTACAGACTGGGCATGAACATTATGGAAGACGGGTACTCCCAGTTTTGATTGAAAGGGTAGGAGCATCGCAAGCATGCTAATGAGGACAATAACCGTCCATTTTTTAAATTGTTTTCTGATTGTCGGATTGGGATGATCAGAATTCTCAAGATTCTTTAAAGTAACTTTCTTAATTCCACTCATTAAGTTCATGCAATAACATACGAGGGAGGTACTTGACGGTGTTCGCCGCAACATGGGTTCTATTTTGAGGCTGGATGATTTTGGTGACATGCATGTCTCCCAATAAAATTTTATGATGCGTATTTATCTTACCATGCAACGATTGGTTCGAACTGCACAACACTTCATGATCCTGGGGAGAAGGATGTCATGCCCCCTGCTCAAAAATTAAAACCGGTGGAAAGTCCACCTTGAATGGTTTATTTTCCTTCCTGCCTCTCTGGTAGCTATGCTTGTGCTCAAAATTAAAGCCCTTGGTGGGTTGGATTACTGGCGCATGACCGCCTGTTCCAGGGCTTGATCTGCGGTTTTATATACGGAAGCCTTGACCAATTTCCAACATAGGAGGGATGCTGTCGTAGGAACGCCTAACCTTTCTCCGTGCTCGACCACTGCCCCGCTGATTGCATCGATCTCGGTAGGGGCGCCGCGCAGCACATCCTGCAGCATGGAGGAACGGTTGGATGCTGTTTTACGGACGACCACTTCGACCGCCTTGACGGGATCTGGGAATGGCAGGGGAATCTGTTCTGCT
>Ga0154778_1006_pt1 | contig 14125 bp, 14 predicted proteins | sample Rifle2008BG16ft_FD_105786 | JGI IMG/M metagenome (GOLD analysis project Ga0154778, IMG submission 105786) | Chloroflexi bacterium RBG_16_51_16 | reverse complement strand
GATCAAAAAGGCGAACCGGTCTACCTTAAGGATCTCTGGCCGACGCAGCAGGAGATCAACGAGACAATAACAAAGAGTGTGGTTTCGGAAATGTTCACCGATAAATATTCCGTTGTCTTTGAAGGCTCGGACCTTTGGAATTCAATCAAGGTTTCAGGGGGAGACCTTTATGATTGGGATGAAAGTTCAACTTATATCCATCACCCGCCTTACTTCCAGGACCTGTCGCTTGCCCTGCCAGTTGTACAGGATATCCACGCTGCGCGCGTGCTGTGCCTGTTCCGTGATTCGATCACCACAGATCACATCTCACCCGCCGGTAGTATCGCTACCGACAGCCCAGCAGGAAAGTATCTGCAGGAGCGCGGCATCCAGCCGAAGGACTTCAATTCGTACGGCTCACGCCGGGGTAATGACCTGGTGATGGCTCGCGGCACCTTCGGGAACATCCGCCTGAACAACGTGCTCGTCGCTCCTCGTGAGGGCTTTTGGACCAAACACTTTCCGGATGGCGCCGAGCTGCCCATTTTCGATACAGCTCAGCTGTACCAAAAAGAAAATGTGCCGACAATCATCCTGGCGGGTAAGGACTACGGTCAGGGCTCCAGCCGCGACTGGGCCGCCAAGGGTCCGCTGCTCCAGGGAGTTAAAGCTGTGATCGCTGAATCCTTCGAGCGGATCCATCGTTCGAACCTGGTGGGCATGGGTTTGCTTCCCCTCAAGTTTTTGGACGGACAGAACGTCGACTCGCTCGGTTTGCACGGTGACGAAACCTTCGACATCACCGGTCTTAGTTCAGACATTCAGCCACAAGCCACATTGAAGGTCACCGCCGCAAAACCGGATGGTAAAAAAGTTGGATTCAATGTAATTTGCCTCTTGAACACAATGATTGAGGTCAATTACTTTCTCAACGGTGGCATCTTGCACACCGTCCTGCGGAATTTAGTGGCTTAGGCGTGTCACGCTGAGGCTCTAAGGGTCAGCGCGCTGAGTGCCATGCTGAGGAGTCAAGAACCTACGCGCTTAGTGTCATGTTGAGGAGCTAAGAATCTGCGCGAAGTGCAGGTTCGGTGACGAAGTCGGAGATCCCGCGAAGCGGGGCATCTGCTTTACAGCGGTGGACATGGTCTATAAGGCTCAGCACCACCTGATCGGATTCTTTGCAGCGCGGCGTCTCGCTGCCCTTCTTCATGATATAATTTTTTTAACTCGATATGGATCTATTCCATGGCTCATTCCGGGAATGCACGCAAGCAACCGCGAACCCGGAAATCAATATTCAACCCCAAAGAGGAGAAAACCATGTCTGTAAAACTCATTGACATCGAAGGCATCGGACGCGTCTATGCCAACAAACTCAAGAAGGCCGGCGTGACAGGTCCGATCGGTCTGCTGACCAAAGGCGCCACGCCTGAGGGCCGCAGAATGATTTCAAAGAAATCCGGGATAGGTCCCAAGCTGGTTCTGGAATTCGTCAACCACGTCGACCTTTTCCGCATCAAGGGCATCGCCGGTGAATACGCCGACCTGCTCGAGGAAGCCGGTGTGGACACCGTGGTCGAACTCCGGAAGCGCAAACCCGAAGTCCTGTTCAAGAAGATGACCGAAATCAACATGAAGAAAAAGCTTGTACGCCAGATGCCACCCAAAAAAGCGATCAGCGCCTGGGTGCGCCAGGCGAAGAAGCTGGAGCGCGCCATCAAGTATTGATCGGTAAACCAAACTAAGTTCGTTTTTAAACGGGAGGGCACGTGCCTAATCCATCCAATCAACTCGACCTGGTGAATTTATTCCAGACCGTGGCCACGACTCTGGCTCAGAACCAACAGAGTCTCAACCAGGCGGATACGTTCAACCATAACCATGGCGACAACATGGTGCAAATGTTCGAAATGATCTCCAACGCCATGCGGGAGAAGAAAAATTCCGATCCAGCCAGCCAGCTTGCTCATGCGGGTCAGGTCTTGAGCCAGGGGAAGAGTGGCTCGGCACAGGTTTATGCTCGCGGTTTAACCCAGGCTGCGCAGGAATTCAAGGGTCAAAATCAGATCAACCCCGAGGATGTGCTGAAGCTGATTGCCACATTGATGGGCGGCGGGCAGGCATCCACCGGTCGAACCTCACCGGGCATTGCAGACGTGCTCAGCCCGCTGCTTTCGGGCAGCGGTGCTCAGCCTCAGCAGGATTCCGGTCCGATCGGTGTGAACGATCTTCTGAATGCCGGCATGGCGTTCCTGAATGCCAAACAGCAGGGCAGTTCGAATTTGGACGCGCTCGTCAAGGCTATCGTCGCAGACAGCCCAATGAGCGAATCCGAGCACCGCAGCGAATCAGGCGCCCTGGTGGCGAATACCTTGCTACGTGCTATCACGGCTCTCGCAAGTAAGAAATAATAGGCTTATCGCTACATCGAAACTCCAATGTCATTGCGAGGAGCGATGGTTAAGCGACGAGGCAATCTCCATATCAAAACAAATTAAGATTGCCCCGCCTTCGGCGGGGCAATCTTAATTTCATCCCAATTAGCATGCCACCCAACCCTGCTCAAAATCCACAATCCCTAAAACGCCCGGGCTGTGTCACCGCTTTTGCATCGCTTTTAGTACTCGCCGCGTTATTCCTGATCCTGGCAGGCATCGCGATCTATCTTGGAGCGCAGCCCTCCTTCACCCGCAGGCCGGATGAGGCCATGGGGGTGCTCCTCTTCGTGGTGATCATTTTCATCGTCGCGTGTGCTCCACTGTTTATCGCCTGGGGGCTTTGGAAGCAAAAGTCATGGTCAAGGATTAGCGCTATCTTGCTAATATTAATAGTTGCCCTGGCAACTCCGTTTGTCTTTTATTGGTTTAGGGAAGTGTTCATCGAAATTTCCGGCGAAAATTATCTGCCTCCATTGATCTTCGGATCATCTCTGGGGATAATGCTTGACTTATTCGTCCTCCGTTGGTTCGCCAGGCATAAGGAATTCTTTCAGAATTGAATGGACGGTCTTGGCAGCGTCAGGAGGATGGGTTAGATAACAATAATCAGTCTCAAATTATTCGCCTATTAATAAGTTTAACAATTCCATGCAGACCGTCCTCGTCCTCCCATCCCCATCCAACCTCGGATTCCACGTCGATAAAGATACTGCTGCAATCTGGAAATGCTGCGCCAATGAATGAAATGTCTTCCTCACTTCGTCAGCCCGCGGCCCGCTGTCCGCGCGATAACTCATCGCCGGCGCGTCTTCGGGGTTAACGAAATCCGTATCGAAATGTACATACAGCGGTTGCTTCGCCGGAATATATTTCAACAACTTATCGGCCTTATGGACATGGGTTAACTTTGAGCCAGCCACAGCCTCTTTCTCTCCTGGATCCAGGTCTCGCGCATCGTATAAGATCACACATTCTTCCGGGAAGGGCTTCATCCCAAGATTAACGACCATCTCCTGTTCGCCGCGTCCGACGGCCATCGCCAAGGGCATACCGCCCAGGAAACCACTGGGCGTCGTTTCCCAAGTATTGAAATCCCCGTGGGCATCCAGCCACAACAGAATTGGTTTTACCCCAGCTCGCTGCAATCCCGCCAGCACACCAAGTGCGCTGCAGCAATCACCGGCAATACTGACCGGCCGTAGTCCATTCTTAAGGCTGGATTCGACAAACGCAGCAATCTGTTTATATATGACGGACATCCTGCTTAGCTTCATAAGGAAGGGTAATGCCTGATTGTTGAGTTGCCAGCCCGGTTTGGCTAACGCTTCCAGTTCAGACAGGCGATCATCGAGAAAGAACGGTGATACGAGAAACTGATTCTTCATGGCCGGATAATAACATGATTAGATCCGGAATAATAGCAAAATGCCTGATCTGATAATATCATTGCCCAATCCTACCCGCGCCCGTCCACCCGCTCGACCACCAGTCAAAATGGAAAGCGGACAGGAACCACAAACCTTAATAACCTTAACAAATCGCACCCTCCCGAAGACGTTAAAAACCTTAACAATCTTAGAAGAACCCCACAGGAATTTGCCTCCAGCGTAAAATACACATCCCTCCGATATGGTCACCTGGCGCCTCCTGATCACTCCCCCTGCACCTGGAGCCTGGAACATGGCTTTGGATGAAGCCGTGCTTGAATCTGTCCAAGCGGGTACCTGCCCTCCAACCCTGCGTTTGTTTTCCTGGCGGCCTGCCTGCCTGTCGCTCGGTCAAGCGCAGCCGTTCTCGGATGTGGATATCACCGGTTGAGAGAACGGGGCTGGGACGTTGTCCGTCGATTGACCGGCGGCCGGGCGATCCTGCACACCGATGAGCTAACCTACTCCGTTATTGCAAATTCCAGCGAACCCCGCTTGAACGGCTCAGTACTTGAATCCTATAACCGGCTCGCCCAGGCTTTGCTCGCAGCAGTGAAGTCCCTGGGTTTGGCAGTCGAGATGACTGAGCATAAACAAGAAATTGCCAAAGAGACTAACCCAGTCTGTTTTGAAGTACCGTCGACCTACGAGATCACTGTCAATGGCAAAAAATTGATCGGATCGGCACAAGCCCGCAGGAAAGCAGGAGTCCTCCAGCACGGTTCCTTGCCGCTGGAAGGGGATCTCAGCCGAATCTGCCAAGCGCTTTCATTTTCTGACGAGGCATCTCGGTTAAGTGCAGCCGGCCGTCTTCTGCTCCGCGCCACAACAGTGGCATCTGCCCTGGGGCGACGGGTGGATTGGCAAGCCGCCACGCAGGCATTTATTAAAGGTTTCGAATCCGCCTTGGATCTCCACCTCGAGCCCGGCGAATTAACTGATGCGGAATCCCTGCGTACGGATGAGCTTGTAAAGCAAAAGTACGGCCATCCCTCCTGGACGCAGAGAATGTGATAGCCACCGCAGTGATCCCATGCGGCTCCTTACCAAATAACCATCACAGGCATTGGTTTTAACCTGAGGGTTCGATTTAAGTCAGTTACAGAAACCATGATATTAGACACTCCGCCTGCCCGGGAGGTTTTCGCTATAATCTTTAAGAACTACCTTGTAAACGACGAATTTTCGCTCCAGGAGTGATTCATCGATCACTGACCGGTGAGTCAATTGGTTCTACGATAAGATCATCAAAGGAGGGCAGCATGGCAGTTATGGAGGGTGAATGGAGGGTGCTGGAATCAGGTCGTGGGGAATTGATCCAGCCATTCGACCTGGATGAGTTCCGCGAATGGAACCGCACCAAAAAAACCCGCAAGTTGACAGACAAACGCATGAGCGAGCAGGAGGCGATCAGCCGGTTCGTTTATGACGGCTGTTACATCGGCACCGAGCTATACGGCACAGTCCGCTGTCCGATGTCGCTGGCCCGCGAACTGGTCCGGCAGGGCAAAAAGAACCTGCGCGTTTGCGGGCAGGGAGTGCTCGAGCTCGACTTGTGGTTATCCGCGGGTCTAGTTAAGAAACTGGACATCACTTACATAGGGCTTGAAGTCTATGGAACTTCAAGCGCCCTCAGGCGGGCGGTTGAATCCGGACAGGTCGTAACCTGTGTGGAGTGGTCGAATGGTGCCATCTCCTGGCGTATGAAAGCCGCTGCGATGGGTGTGCCTTTCCTGCCGACCCGCTCGATGCTCGGGACGGATACCTTTCATTACAGTGCCGCCAAGCTCGTCGCCGATCCGTTCACCGGCGCCATAGTGGCGCTTCTTCCAGCATTGATCCTGGACGTCGCCCTAATCCACGTCCACCGCGCCGATCAGTATGGCAATGCCCAGATCGAGGGCATCAGTGGTTTTTCCGCCGAGATGGCCCGCGCCGCGAAAAGGTTGATCATCAGCGCCGAGGAAATTGTCTCGACGGATGAAATTCGCAAGTACCCTGAGCGGACGATCATCCCATATTACCTGGTGGACGCGGTCGTTCATGCTCCTTACGGCTCTCATCCCGGCGAGATGGCATACATCTATGGTCGGGATGAACCCGAGATCAAGGCCTGGGTGGAAGCCAGCAAGACCGCCGAAGGCGCGCAAGCCTACCTGGATAAATTCGTCCTCGGGGTCAAGGATCATTTTGAGTATCTTAAACTGATCGGTGAAGATAAATTGAAAGCTTGTGTTGAGTTGCGGGAAAAGCGATATTAGCGATGGAGAATATATATCCAAAGGGCACGAAGGAATTCGTGTTTAAGGAGCTCTAATGCCTGACCCAACCTATACTAAAACCGAGCTGATGATCTGCGTCGCCGCCCGCCTATTCGAAGATGCCAGCACCTGTTTCATCGGCACCGGCATCCCAATGCTGGCGGCCATGCTGGCCTCCAAAACCAGTGCGCCCAATCTCGTGCCGGTCTTCGAGTTCGGCGGTTTGGGTGCGCTGCTTGAAGAACTCCCCCGTGCTGTGGGTGAGGCGCGCACCTTTCATAAAGCCCTGGCCGCTTCCGGCATCTGCGACACCATGGAGACCGCCCAACGCGGCTTCATTGACTACGGTTTCCTGGGCGGGGCTCAGATCGATCCCTATGGCAATTTGAACAGCATCGTCATCGGTGATCATGACCACCCGAAGGCGCGTCTTCCAGGCTCCGGCGGTGGTAACGACGTGGGATCGCACTCCTGGCGCACCGTTGCCATCATGCAGCATGACACCCGCCGGTTCGTTCAAAAATTGGATTTCATCACCACTCCCGGCTTCCTCAGTGGTCCGGGCGCTCGCGAGGCCGCCGGATTGCCGCGTGGCACCGGCCCGATCGCGGTAGTATCCACCCTTGCGCTGATGGATTATGATCCGGTCACCTGCCGCATGCGTCTGAAAGCCACCCACCCGGGAGTGACGATCGAAGAAGTGGTTGCTAATACTGGCTTTGAGTTGATCATTCCCGATAAGATCGATGCAAATTTAGCTCCGAGTGCAGAAGAACTGCGTTTGCTGCGCGAAGAGATCGATCCGGAAAAGCTTTACATATAGAACGACAAGTTTGTCCTTTTACGGAGGGTGATTTACAAAGAAATCTGAGTTACTCACTCGGATCTATTTGGGATTTTTTTATAAAAGGCTTCATGATTCTGGGATTAATGATCAGATGACTGGTTTTCTCATCTATGGTTCCTATGGTTATACCGGTCGCCTCATCGCCAAACACGCGGTTAGCATAGGACTCCGTCCGGTGCTGGCAGGTCGGAATGGAAATCGATTAAAGCAACAAGCGAATGCACTGGGCTTGGATCATCGCTGCTTTTCGCTCGAGGACACTTCCGCATTGGATGATGCATTGACCGGAGTGAAGGCGGTCCTGCACTGTGCAGGTCCATTTACGAACACCTGCCTTCCCATGGTTCAGGCTTGCCTTCGCGCCCGCAGGCATTATGTGGATATCAGCGGCGATTTGGATGGGTTCGAACAATTGGTTGCCTTGGATGACCAGGCAAAACAGGCTCGCATTATGCTCCTGCCGGGAGCCGGGATGGACGTGGTTCCGACGGATTGCCTGTCGGCGCATCTTGGCATGCGATTCAAGAACGCCACGCATTTGAAAATATTCATCAGCAACGTTCACGGCGGTATTTCGCGCGGCACAGCCCGATCGGCTGTTAGCAGGATGGACCGGCCGGGATTCATTCGCGAGGCTGGAATAATTACGGCTGTACCGTCTGCCTGGCGGGTGCTTGATGCTGATTTCGGGAAACATAAGCGCCGCGTGGTGTCCATTGGATGGGGTGATGTGAGTACGGCTTTTTACAGCACGGGTATCCCCAATATCGAGACATATATGGCATTACCCCCCACCGTGATCCGGTTTATGCGGATCAGCCGCATGCTTGGACCTTTGGTAACAAATCATTTTGTTAAGAATTTAATCAACGGGTTGGTTGGATGGGTTCTGCCCCCTGGTCCTTCTGAGTGGCAGAACAACGAAGGCTACACTCTTATCATTGCAGAGATAAGCGATGGCAACGAAATTCATCGCGCTCGACTTCGCACACCGGCCCCTTACCGGCTCACCGCGCTTACGTCTGTCGAGATAATGAAGCGCATCCTCTCCTCGGATTTCAAGCCCGGTTTTCAAACCCCTTCCCTTGCGTATGAACCGGACTTCATCATGCAATTTCCCGGCGTAACCCGCGACGATTTGATAGAATGATGAAGTTAAAGAGCCATGAAATGAAAAAAGGATTGATTATCCTGATCATTACACTTGGGATGAATGCCTGCAATTTTCCAGCAGTCGGACCATCCCCGGATCTTGGTGTACCAACGCTCACTGAATACCCCGCGAATTTAGAAAAACCATTAACAACAGATACCCAGGAGGTATCCATGCCTCTCACTCTGTCAACCACTGCCTTTGCATCAGGCCAGCCGATACCTGCAAAGTATTCCTGCAGAGGCCAGGATGTTTCACCGCACCTTGCATGGACGGATCCTCCGGTTGCAACCCTATCCTTCGCCTTGATTATGGATGATCCAGACGCGCCGGTCGGCACCTGGGTGCATTGGGTGCTCTTTAATATCCCAGCCTCAACGAGATCGTTGAATGAAGGTGTTCCGACGAACGCCGCCCTCGCTGACGGCAGCTTGCAGGGAATCACCTCGGCGCGCAGCCACGGTTATCACGGACCGTGTCCCCCCTCCGGAACCCATCGATATTTCTTTAAGCTCTATGCGTTGGATTCAATGCTCGCCCTTTCCGATAACGCGGATAAGAATCAACTCTTGAAAGGAATGGAAGGTCATATCCTGGCGCAGTCGGAATTAATGGGCACGTTTAGTAAATAATGATCGTAACAAGGTGTGAACACCCACAGGGTATTCATTCCGACCCAAAAATCCTTTATTCAGCTCAAGCGTACGCAGAGGAGTAACACGTAATTCGATCAACCATCCTACTTAATGAATCGTTAATCTATCAATCGTTTCAAAATATATAGAATTGTGGTTCTTCTGGATTTGGTGTATAAATATCGGACAGATTCAGCCTTATTAACGGGTAGATCCGGAAGATCCTCGCGGTAAAAAAACAAGTTTAGAAGTGAATCCTGGCACAGGATCCTGGTAACTTGAGTTTGATACAGACACTTTTTTAGCCAAGACTGGCAGGAAGCCTACGAGTATTCCAGATGCAGAAGAAAACCAACCACACTACGCTCAAACGGATTGCGTTTATTGGTAGTTATTTACCCCGTCAATGCGGAATCGGAACGTTCACGACCGACTTGTGCGAAAACATCGCAGAAGCATACCCGCATACCTCCTGTATCGTTTTACCCGTGAATGATCTGGATACTGGTTATGAATACCCTGCGCGCGTCCGATTCGAACTTTATGAAAAGGATATTGCTTCATATCATACGGCAGCCGACTTCTTGAACATCAACAACGTCGACCTCGTCTGTTTGCAGCACGAATATGGTATCTATGGCGGCCGGGCAGGGAGCCACATCCTCGCTCTGTTGAGGGAAATACGCATTCCGGTTGTTACAACCTTGCATACAATTCTCCATTCTCCCGATCCGGAGCAACTCCGCGTCATGCAGGAGGTCACCTCGCTTTCCGATCGGGTTGTGGTCATGAGTAGCCGCGGAAAAAACTTCCTTCAGGAAATCTACCACGTGCCGTCCGAAAGAATTGATGTGATCCCGCATGGCATACCGGACGTACCCTTTGTCGATCCAAGTTTTTACAAGGATATCTTCGGTGTAGAAGGCAAAACGGTTCTGCTGACGTTTGGCCTGCTCTCCGCCAATAAAGGGATCGAGAATGTGATCGAAGCCCTGCCAGCCATCCTGGAACGTTATCCGCAGGTCGTTTATTTCGTACTGGGCGTTACTCATCCGCATGTTCTTCGCGATGAAGGAGAAACATACCGCCTGTTTCTCCAAAGGCTGGCGAGGGAGAAGGGAGTGGCGGGCAATGTGGCGTTCTTCAATCGATTTGTTGAGCTGGACGAGCTTAAGCAGTTCATCGGAGCAGCGGATATTTACATTACGCCTTACAACCATCCTGAGCAAAGCGCCTCCGGAACCCTGGCCTACACTGTGGGCGCGGGAAAAGCGGTCGTGTCCACACCCTACTGGTATGCCGAGGAAGTTTTGGATGACGGCCGGGGTACATTGATCCCATTCCGTGATCCGCAGGCACTGGCTGACCGGATCATTGATTTGCTGGATCATGAAGCCGAAAGAAATGCCATGCGCAAGCAGGCATACCTGTATGGGAGGGATATGATCTGGCCACAGGTTGCTGTCGCGTATATGCACACCTTCGAACGCGCCCGCCGTGAACGACGTCGAATCCGGAACACGGAGTTCGGGTCTAAAGCTCTCGAAAAACGTTTGGGTGAATGGCCTCCAATCAAGCTCGATCATCTTTTCAATATGACCGATCAAACCGGCATCCTTCAACACGCATTGTTTACCATCCCTAATTACGACGAAGGATATACAACCGATGATAATGCCCGTGCTTTGATTGTTAGCATGTATTTGGAAGAACTGGGAAATCCTTATGGGGCGAGATTGGCCAACCGATATCTTGCCTTCCTTGGATATGCCTACGACTCCGGAACCCACCGATTTCGTAATTTTATGGATTACCAACGACACTGGCTGAATGAAACAGGCTCGGATGATAGCCATGGGCGCTCTTTGTGGGCCTTAGGTGTGGTTTTAAGACACTCAACCACCCCGGCTCTTCACCACCTCTCGAGTCGCTTATTCCAGCAGTCCCTGCTCGCGATCCTGCCTACCACCAGCCCGCGAGCCTGGGCTTTCGCCCTGTTGGGGATCCACGAATATTTACAGAAGTATGCAGGCGACAGGCGGGCAAATCAGGTGCAGGATGAACTCTCTGAGCGATTACTCAGTTTATACAATCAAAACAGGCAGGATGATTGGTGCTGGTTCGAGGAAAAGCTGACCTACTGCAATGCCGCCCTGTCTCACGCGTTGCTGCTCTCGGATCAACCGAACCAAAGCACGCCAAAGATCACAGCCGGATTGGATTCATTGCGCTGGCTCACGGGTGTACAGCGCTCTAATTCCGACAGAGGTCATTTTGTCCCCATTGGTTCGAATGGCTTCTATCAACGGGGTGCCGTTCGGTCACGCTTTGACCAACAACCGGTTGAAGCTCAAGCCACGGTCTCAGCCTGTGTGGAAGCACTGCGGCTGACCGGAGATGCATACTGGCGAACGGAAGCCAGGCGTGCATTCGAGTGGTACCTCGGCCGTAACGACTTGAACATGCCGGTCTATGATCCAACAACAGGGGGTTGCAGGGACGGTCTTCACCAGGACCGGCCTAACGAGAACCAGGGCGCAGAATCCACCCTGGCATTCTTACAATCACTGCTGGAGCTCCAATTGGCAGAATATGAAATGAACACAGACAAGGCTGATAACAATGAAGAAACGACCCACTCCACTGCTCCAGCGGTACAAGTCCAACCCAATTCTTAGCGCGTCGGACTGGCCCTATGAAGTCAATAGCGTTTTTAATCCGGGTGCAATCTTGTTGTCCGATGGGACCACCCTGCTGTTATGCCGGGTGGAAGATCGACGCGGCATCTCACACCTGTGTGCCGCCCGTTCGACGAACGGAGTAGATAACTGGCAGATCGATGGACGGCCAACCCTATTTCCGGATCCGGAGCACCATCCGGAAGAATTGTGGGGGATCGAAGATCCACGCATCACCCATATCCCTGAATTAGACCAGTATGCCGTGGCTTGCACCGCCTATTCACCAGAGGGTCCCGGGGTGGCCCTCTACCTGACGAAAGATTTCGCTTCTTTTGAGAGATATGGGCTCATCATGCAGCCTGAGGATAAGGATGCCTGCTTGTTACCCCGACGGATCAAGGATCAATGGGCATTGATCCATCGTCCGACCAGCGCACCGTCTGCTAATATGTGGATTTCCTATTCCCATGGCTTGCACAATTGGGGCAGCCATAAGCTTATGCTGGAAGCTCGCAAGGGGGCCTGGTGGGATGCACATAAAATCGGCCTTTCACCCCCTCCAGTTGAAACAAACCGCGGATGGTTGGTTTTGTATCATGGAGTCAAACGTACAGCAGCCGGCTCGATCTATAGAGTGGGCCTGGCTTTGTTCGACCTGGAGACACCCGAACGATGTCTGAAGCGTGGTGACGAGTGGATCTTTGGACCTGAGGAAAATTATGAAAGGCGGGGTGATGTGGATAACGTGGTATTTCCTTGTGGATACACTCTCGCAAGCGATGGGGATACCTTGAATCTCTATTATGGGGCTGCCGATACTTCAATTGGCCTCTCCAGTGCCAGCCTCGCTGCGTTGCTCGATTGGCTGGATGAGCATGACTCTTTGAAAGCGAATCTCTAATACTCAGCCTATTCACCGTTGGATCGGTGAATCACATTTTATTAGAATGCGACCATCTTGGAAAGTTAAAATCTTCCATCCTCCATGCGTTTATAAATCCTCCTCACAAAAGGTATAATCCACCGAATGACTGTGATCGCTGGGAAACACATCCTGCTCGGGGTGACCGGTTCGATTGCAGCGTATAAAGCCGCCGATCTCGCATCGAAACTCACACAGGCGGGTGCTCAAGTTGAAGTCATCTTGACAGCCGCGGGTGAAAAATTCATTACACCTTTGACCTTTCAATCTGTGACTGGTCGCCGTGCCTATACGGATAATGATCTGTGGGGTAACGAAGCCCACGTCCTGCATATCTCTCTTGGAAGATCCGCCGACGTGCTGGTTATTGCGCCCTGCACTGCGGATACTCTCGCGAAGCTCGCCCACGGGAATGCAGATAACTTACTTACGATTACAGCGCTCGCTGCGACGTGCCCGATGCTGGTAGCACCGGCCATGGATGGCGGCATGCTCGAGCACCCAGCCACGCGGGAAAATCTGGAAAAGCTCGGTGGACGTGGCGTAATGGTCATTGGACCTGCCGAAGGGCATCTAGCCTCGGGTTTGTCCGGCAAAGGTCGCATGCTTGAACCTGACGAGATCCTCGGACACCTTCGGATTATCCTCGGTCGTCAGGGGCAACTGGCAGGTAAAAAGGTGGTTATAAGCGCAGGTGGCACAATGGAGCCATTCGACCCGGTACGCGTCCTGACCAACCGATCATCCGGTAAACAGGGATATGCGCTTGCCCAGGCTGCATTGGACGCTGGAGCACAGGTGGTCTTGATCTCCGCACCCACATCCATACCACCGCCGGTCGGAACGCAAATAATTAAGGTCGAAACCGTAGAAGAAATGAAAAACGCAGTCCTGTCTGCGTGCCGTGGTTCGGATGTGCTGATCATGGCAGCTGCAGCCGCGGATTTCCGACCAAAGCACTCCGCGCAGGATAAATTAAAAAAGAGAGATGGAGTGCCAAAGGTGGAATTTGAAGCCGCACCGGATATCCTGAAAGAAGTTGCCGCGATCAAGATTGCCAAGGATCGGCCGGGATGCGTTGTTGGATTTGCCGCCGAAAGCCGTGACCTGCTCCAAAATGCAACCGAGAAGATGAAATCCAAACAACTCGATCTCATGGTCGCGAATGACATTTCGGAAAAAGGTTCGGGGTTTTCTGCCGATACCAACCGGGTCACCCTGCTCTTTCCGGATGGAAAGCAAGAACCGCTCCCGCTTATGCAGAAATCCGAGGTGGCTGAAGCCGTTATCAAATATATCGCTAATCTGGTGGGGTGAACATGCGCGTGTTGGTGATCTCCGATATTCATGCGAATTACACCGCCCTGGAGGCGGTCCTGGACCACGCGGGAGAGGTGGACGAAACCTGGTGCCTGGGCGACCTGGTTGGATATGGCCCTGATCCCAACCTGGTCGTCGACCGCATCCGTGAAATCCACAATTTAACCTGCCTGATGGGCAACCATGATGCCGCGGTGATCGGCAAGATTCCATTTGAGACGTTCAATCCGGATGCGCGCCGATCGCTTGAAAGGCATGAAAAGGTGCTCAACGCGGATAACATGGATTTCCTGCGTTCCCTGCAGCAAACCGTCCAGGTTCGTGCCGGGGTAACCCTTGCGCATGGTAGTCCACGCGACCCTCTGTGGGAATATGTCCTGAATACATTGTCCGCCCGGCTCAATTTCGCTGAATTCGATACAAGCTCTTGTTTTGTCGGACACTCCCACATCCAAT
>Ga0154778_1004_pt4 | contig 15034 bp, 14 predicted proteins | sample Rifle2008BG16ft_FD_105786 | JGI IMG/M metagenome (GOLD analysis project Ga0154778, IMG submission 105786) | Chloroflexi bacterium RBG_16_51_16 | reverse complement strand
CCTTCGGTGTATCCGGCTTGTTCGAATAGTTCCCTGGCATGGGCGGGATCATAGGGGATGCCCACTTCGTTATACAGATCCCTGCCGAGTATTTCTGGCGGTGTAAAGGTCGTAGCCGGTCTCGGATTTTTCACATTATATTTGTGGCCGATTTCCACAATCGCTTCCCGGTCGATCGCTGCAGCAAACGCTTGTCTTACGAGTACATTGTTAAAAGGGGGATAAAGCGAATTGAACCAGAAATAGTAAGTGCCCGGTGCTCCTGATTCCTGCGCAGGTAACCAGGGTATGTTTTTATCGAGCGTATCAACTGGCAAAACCAGCGATCCCGGCAAGGGTGTGGGTGACGGGATGAGAGTTGCCGTCGAAGTGGATTCAGGCGTGTCGGTTGGTGCGGTTGTTGACGTAGGCATTGTTATAGGAGCAGCCGGCTTACCGCATCCGGTCATCGATAATGAAAATATTGTGATGACAAAGAGAAATATAAAACCCTTTTTATCCATATTCCGCCTCCTTTGGTAACCTCGAATTAGAGCTGTGCTTGTTTAACTTTGAGAAATTTGGTTCTATGTTTTCCCCCATCAATATAAATCAGGTGGTGTCCAAATGCTAGTGAAATAAGTCATATCCTCTTGTCGTAAAGGATTTCTCGCAATGAGGGCATTCTGTTTCCTGCTCCAGTTCAAAGATCGCACACCCCAGTTGTGGTTTGCTGCTGAAAGCAGCCGCGGAGCCTAACAGCGTCCTCAATCCGGTTTCGTCCCACTCCAGGCGCAAGCAATCGAGGGTCAATTCTTTCGCCTGGTTGAGAGCGGAGACATACGCCTCCTTGAGTTCGTCCGGAATGGGCGGAGCGTCCCCAAGGTGGCTGAATGCTTCGATGGATCCGCTCAGGAGCAAGTGATCGAGGCGCTCACGTGGAATTCTTTCCGCGGCCGCAGCGATGATATGCGGAACAGCGGCATACGAGGCAGAATACACGTCATATTGGTGGCACAGCGCGCTCCATAGGGAAAACCACGGCTCGCCATCGTAGCCTTTCTGTGGAGGTGCCGATTTCAATTGTTCAAGCAATGCAGGGATATCGCCAGCTGTGCCGTACGCATGGTTTAACTGATTCCAGCGCTGGTCATCGAGAGATAACATAAATTCTCCTTTGGAATTTAACCATGACTGGTGTAATGCGGACTCTATCCGACCGTGAGATTGAATCGGACAAGTTTCCACTCGCGGTGTTCCGGCTGAAAATCGAGCTCCATGATTCCGCAAAAATCCACTTGAAAGTTCCAGCGTTTATACACCGGAAGGTTCAATATATGGCAAGTGAGCAGGCGGATCAAGCCTTCGTGGCTGATGACGACAATGTCCTGATTTGCGTGGGCGTCCTTTTTTCCTCGATGAAATTCGCGATCCTGTTCCGGGCTTCTTCCCCCGTTTCACCACCTGGAAAGCGAAAGTCGGTATTTCGTTCGGCAAATCCTCTCCATACTTCCGGGAACCTGGCTTGGATCTCCTCCTCGGACAATCCATCGATCAGCCCGTTGTCAATTTCGTTCAATTGCTGATCCACGATCGGTGTGAGTTTGAAGTGCCGCGCCAATGGATCGCTGGTTTGCAGAGTACGGAGGTACTCGCTGACATAGATCGCTGGGATGGATTTGCCGGCAAAGTAAGGGATCAATGCCCTGGCTTGTTCCTGTCCCCTTAGTGTGATCGGTTCATTTTGGTGACGCAGGTACGAATCATAAAAACCACCGTAAAGTTTTTCGGCGTGCCGGACGATGTACCATGTCATGGATCACCCCTCCCGCAGATTTTTCAGGTCAATCGTCTCAACGATTGCGTTCGTTGCGCACGAACAGGTACGTACCGATCAAAAGAAATACTAGGAATCCTATTCCTATGATTACTAGATTGATGACTGGGCTTGCCAGAGTCACCTTGGAATATTCCGCTTCGCCCATGTAAAAAATACCCCGCGCCAGGTCAACCGCGTAACGCATCGGTGAAATCCTCGAAAGGAAGTCCAGGTACCACGGCAGCACGCGGATAGGATTGAAGACCCCCGCCAGGAAAAATTGCGGCAGCATGATGAACGGGAACACCTGGTCCGCCGTGCGGCGGCTGTTCAAATTGGACAACACCACCACCCCGAACGCCGCACCGAAAAGGCAGATCACGATCCCGACCCACAGCAGCCCGACGAGTTGACTGAAGTTGAACGTCACACCTGCCAGCAGTCCGAAGAATAGGATTCCCACACCCTGCACAAGTGCGACCAGCGTCTCCCCTGCGATCTTCCCGAGGATGATCGTATAGCGCGAGATGGGTGAGACGAAGATCTCCTGGCTGAAATCGTTCTCGCGGTCGTCGATCAGTGATATCACCCCCATGGCTGAAGATTGAAATAATGTCTGCGCCAGCACGCCCGTGAACACAAAGCTCATGAAATTGTAGCCCAGCACTGGTCCCAGGTTGCCTTGCATGCTCCCACCCAGGATCATGATGAACAGGAGTGGGAAAATGAAACTTGAGATCAGCCGCGCCGGATCTCGCAGCAGCTTCATCAAATCCCGGTACGCCATGGTCTGGATCGCGTATATCTCTCTCATGACTGACCTACGATCTCCAGATAGGCGTCTTCGAGTGTGGGCACGTGGGTCTTCACCATATTCAGCGGTGTATCGATCCGCTTGATGATATCCTGCACGCTACGGTGGTTGAGATCGATCTTGAACAGGGGTGTCTCCACGAACCCGATGCCATGTTGCGTCAGTTCTGAACGCAGTGCGTCGTGATCCGTAGAGTCGATCAGCAGGTAGCGTTCGATCAATTTAGACTTTACCTCAACAGGTGAGCCGTGAGAGATCACCCGTCCGTGGTTTAGGATGCAGATCGAATCGGCTTCCTCTGCCTCATCCAGGTAATGGGTGGTGAGAAAGATCGTCGTTCCGCTCTCCCGGCGCACCTGGCCTAGGTATTCCCACAGGCTTCGGCGGCTGATCGGGTCCAGGCCCGCGGTCGGTTCGTCCAGGAACAGCACTCGCGGCCTGTGCAGCAGGCTGCGCATGATCTCGAGTTTGCGCCGCATCCCGCCCGAGTACTTCTTTACCGGCTTGAAGATTTCACCTTCCAGCCCAAGCAGCGTGGCAAGGTCATCCACCTGCTGGCGGTATTTTTTGGGCATCATCCCGTAGCTTAATTGAAAGGGATACAAGCCGTAAAGCGTTGCGTGAAAGCGGATGTTCTCCTCGCCCGTCAGGTTCATGTCCAGGCTCGCTTGCTGGAAAATAATTCCGACGTTCTGTCGCACTTCACTGGGCTCCCTGGCAAGGTCATGACCGGCGATCCTGGCAAAACCCGAGGTGGGTGCCAGGGTTGTGGTCAGGATGGATATGGTGGTGGTTTTACCTGCACCATTTGGACCCAGGAGTGTGAAAAATTCCCCCGGCGAGACCTGGAAAGTAACCCCATCCACCGCGTTGACTTGTGCCCCGCGGTAGCGTTTGGTCAGTTGGTTAACTTCGATGATCGGTACCATTAAGGATTAAAGTCTATTGGTCAGAGATTATCGCCTTGAACCGGCGACGATTTGTTTACTAGATAGAGGTGTCCTGCCAAACCTTACCTAACCCTGCGTTCCTTTGGGAACCATGGCAGGAACGGACTGGTACTATTGATATATCTCTGATATTCTGGTTTGGTTGCCTTCAATGTTTTTTCCAGTAGGGTTACACCTGAAACTCTGAGCAGCAATCCGGTCATGAGCATGGGGCTGAATAAGGTGAACCAGCCACCGGCTGAAACGGCCAAAAAATAGAATCCCCACCATTGGACCGCGTCACCAAAGTAGTTGGGATGGCGTGTATAACGCCACACCCCCGTGTTCAATACCCTGCCCTTGTTCGATGGATCTGCTTTGAAATGCATTAATTGCCAATCACCGGCTGCCTCGAAGAAAAATCCGATCACCCATATTACAACTGCGCCTGCGTCGATCCACGTGAGGTGCTGTGGCTCGGAATGGATCTGGGCAGCCAGCAGGGGAGCAGCAATCAACCACATCAGGAAGCCCTGCAGCACGAACACTTTAAAATAGCTTATCCACCACCACGTCTTGCCACCTTCAATTCGCATGGCTTGGTAACGAAAATCTTCAGGCTTTCCCAGATTGCGCACCAGGATATGCAAACCCAGCCGTAAACCCCAGATGGTAACCAGAACGGAAAGCAATGATTTGCGAGCGAAATATCCTTCCGGGGTCAACCCAAATGCCACCCAGTTTGTTAGTACGAAGCCTGGTCCCCAAAAAATATCGACGATACTCGAATCCTTCAACGCCAGGCTGCACAACCACACAAGAAGCATGAACACCTGTATGACCAGTCCCAACCTGAGAAAGATCTGTATAAAGTCCATTATTCCCTCCCGGGAAACCATTGGAAATTCAACTAGTCCTGCGCTTTGCAAGCGCAGCGAATCCGACCGCATCCGGCCCGATATGGGCTCCGATTACTGGTGTTATATCCATCGCCAACACTTCGAGTCCAGCGAGCAGGTGGGAGGTGCGCTCCTTCAATTCCACAACCCGTTCAGCTGCATGGGTGTGCACAATTGCGACACGTTCCAATTCACCCAGGCTTTCCAGCATCTGGATCAAACGCTTGATGGCGCCTTCCCGGGTGCGCACGCGTTCTGCACCCGGCTTGCCATTGTACATGGTCAGGATTGGTTTAAGTTGGATCAGTGTTCCAATGCCGGCGATAATGTTGTTCATGCGGCCGCTGCGCCTGAGGAATTCTAGGGTATCCAGCGCGGCAAATACATGCGAGCGTAGGATTTGCTCATTCAGCTCTATCCCGATATCTTTCATGGATAAGCCTTGTGCAGCGAGGCTTGCCGCCCGCTCAACCAGAAATCCCATACCCATGCTTAACTGGTGTGAGTCGAGGACGGTTACCCGGACCGATTTGGTTTCCGCCGCGGCTGTTTGGGCGACTTGAACGACGGCGCTCAAGGCACTTGAAATATGAACGGAAAGGATCTCGCTTGCACCTTCCCTGGCCATCTGCTCATAGGCATCTTTAAATTTTGCCGCAGCTGGCACAGCCGTCGTGGGGTGGACGGTGAAGGATGGCAGCCTTTTGTAAAATTCAGCCCGGGTGATGTCCACCCCATCCCGGTATTCTTCATTTCCAGAATGGATATAAACCGGCACTACGCCAATTCCGTGCTTGCTAATCGTTTCAGCGGGCAGGTCGCAGGTGCTGTCGGTCACTATCCTGATGCTCATTTCGGATCTTCAAATGCTGAGGATCACGCCGAATACAATTTCAATCGCCAGGCTGATCAAGTTTGATTGCTCAAAGGATTGGTCGAAGAAAATCGAAAAAGTCCGGGCTGCCGCGATCGCTAGGTAGCCGATGCCCAGCATGCGATAAGTATTGCCTCCCAGGATCAATGGCACGATCCCCAGGGCGATGAATAATCCGCCGAAGATCGCCCGCATCTCCGAAACGCCTCGCGGTCCGCTTGAAGTCAAACCGATGAAACCGTAGGCTGCCTCCGGTTTTACCACGCACAACAACCCGGTTGCAGCAGTGGCTATGCAGGCAGTGATTTTTAATATCGTCATTAAATTCATTTTTCCTCCGTTAGATTTTTGTTTTGCAGGTGCGGGAATTCCAAACCCCGTCCCGCAGCTTTTCCCTTATTCGAGTCAGGTCGTCGAGGGTTTATCTTCGGTGGGTTTGTATATAAATCGAATTCCGTTGACCTCGATGTAAGGTTGATATTCCTCATAGCTCACTGCCCGCACCCGCCGGGCGATCTCATCCCTGCTCATGTCCGCTGTGATCCTGAACAATTCATCGAACTGCGCCCGCGTAAACGGCGGACGGGTCCACTTTTCGGTTGCTCTCGGCAACTCTTTTCCATCTGCGATCATACCGGCAATTTCCATGAAAAGCGCGATCTGGTTTTCGTAGGTTCTCAGAAGTAGTGATGCCACGTTATCTTCCTTGAAGATCGGGAACCGCCGCACTGCGATGATGTCCCCGGTGTCCACCTTGGCTGCCATGTGATGGCAGGTCACGCCATATTCTCGCGCATCTTCGTACAACGCAAAGTTGTTGCAGCCGATACCCGGGTAAGCTGGTGATGCCGGGTGAAAATTGATGGCTGCCTTGCGTACCCGCGCTAATAGAAATTCCGGAACCACCCAGCGTGATAAATAGGAAATGATGTAATCTCCCTCCCATTCACGCGCTTCTCCCGGGAATGCATCACCCCACCCGCCCAGGCAGATAGTCAGCCGCTCGAATCGTGATTTGCAGAATTCAGCTGCGCGTGCACAATATTCGTCATCCGCCTTGCCGAGAAAAAGAAGTTTGTTGTCGGATCTTACCATCCGCCCTATTATATTTCCTTATCCGGTGTCTCCGTGCAATTTAGTAACATTCCCGATCAGGGGTCCCCGCTTAAAATCCTTTGTCCTCCTTCGTGTCCTTTGTGTTTAAAAAAATCCCTGGGCTTTCGCCAGGGATCTTGTTCCTAAAGCTTTGCCGCCGTATTACGAGGCGATATATTCTCTCAAGTTGTGCTGAACTGCATAAGCAGCCGCCTCAGCCCGGTTGTTCACTCCAAGCTTCGATAAGATGCTGGAAACGTAATTCCGCACCGTGCCTTCACCCAGAAACAGGTTTTTGGCGATCTCCCGGTTGGTCTTGCCTTCCGAGACCAGCAGCAGGACGTGCTTTTCCTGCTGGCTTAAATGTGAGAACGCGGAGGCTTCCTCCTCTTTCACAGCCCTGCGGACTTCCTGGAATACTCGCTGGGTAACTGCCGGGTCGAGCAGCGCTTCGCCGCGGCCGACAGCTTCCAGTGCCTTGATCAGGTCGTCGCTGCCGATCTGCTTGAGGATATAACCCGATGCTCCCGCCCGGATCGCGGAAAATAACATCTCATCTTCGGCGTACGATGTCAGCATGATGACTTTCGTCCCGGGATACGTGTTTATGATCTGCTCGCAAGTCTCGATGCCCGACGTGCCCGGAAGTCGGATGTCCATGATGACCACATCCGGTTTCAGCTGGTTGACTTGCTCCAGGGCTTCACGGGAGGATCCGGCTTCGCCGACGATCTCGAACTGCGCGTGTCTTGCAAGCAGTGATTTCAAACCCAGGCGCACGACCTCATGGTCGTCCACCAGGATGATGCGCTGCTTAGCCATAGAAGTGTATTTTACCCCAACTTATCCACTAATTCGTCGAATATTTACTGGGTTCTAAATCGCCTAATAAACTCCAGTACTTTCCATGGATTGAATGCCAATTCGATTTCCTATGCGAGGATATTAATCACCAGGTCGTCAACCTCAGCCTCGCTCGTATTCATTACGAGATGGACCTGGATCCCCAATTGACCTAATTCCAGCTCAGTCTGCCGTGTCAATTCCATCAGACCTGCCATGCTCGAAAAGTATGCCCCCTTCATTTTTTCCTCCCCGTCGACCGGGTCCACAATGTTGATGATCGTCCCGCCGCCTCGCTCGCGCATCATCCTTCCCATGGATTGCGTCATCAGGAATGCTCCCGTCAGGTTTACATCCAGCGTACGCTGCCAGTCCCACTCATCCATATTGAGTAATGAATCGGTTGGTTTTACCGCGGCGTGACTGATCAGGACGTCTATGCCTCCAAAAGTTTCTTCAACTTCCTTGAGCAGGGCTTGCACGGCTACTTTTTTCGCAATGTCAGCAATAAAGGCCTGGGCGTTGCCTCCCTTGCGCACGACATCGTTCACGACCTCGACGACGTTTACCGGGGAGATATCATTAGCGGCTACGCGAGCACCTTTATAAGCCAGGGTGCGAGCGAGCGCCGCGCCTGCTCCCTTGCCTGCTCCACTGATTAGAACAACCTTGTCTTTTATCGTCATATGCCTTCTCTCCGCCCGGTTTTGATAACAATGAATTATCGGAAAATAATGTCCAAGCCTGAAGCAGGAGCTTGGCGGTTGCTCAACCTGTCGATAACCAAACTCATTCGCCGTGCCCAAAAAATAAATTCACTCACACAACGGGATCTCGTTCTGGTTCTTGTTGGCATTCAACGCCAAACCCAAATAGGGAGAAGGATCGTACGTGTTGTCGATCTCAAGCTCATTCTTGAATCTGCCCGTCCCGTCATCTTTCACGATCGAAAAATGCAGATGCACACCGACCGGGTTGAACGGGTCGCCTGAATAATTTCCCTGGTAGCCCAGGAAAGTGCCCGCCTCTATCCATTTCTCAGTGCTCCCGGGCGGAAATTCATACGAAATATATGATTCCCCGTTTTTGTCCGCCATATGGGTGTAATACAACCAGATCTGCCGCCCCGGCACGAGCGGATCCTCAGGCACGCGCATGATGACTGATGATTTCCAGTCCGGGAGGCGCCTCAAGTAACCCGGATAGGCTGCGATCACCTTGGTCACGCCGGGATCAGTCCCTCCAAAGATATCGATCCCTTGATGGCGGTGGCCGGCGCGGAAGGAATCATCCCACAGAAAACCTGCCACACCGTCCGTGGGGAACAGGAACGGCACTTCGCCGCAGCGTGACCCAGCTCGCAGCATCATATCTGAATTAGAGCTTGGATCACGGAACCAGTTGAACACTTGGACACGGCGTGCATTGGTTCTGCCGAAGGAAAAATACAAATAGATCACAGTAGTTGCGACTGCCACAACCGCGATTGCTGCAATAAATCGTTTGGACATCCGCCAAATTATAATGCCGGGGAGTATGTCCTACCCGTTATCTGACTTTATGCAAGACCTTAGGGAAAGTTGGGCTTGGGATGTTTGATTTTGTGATAAAAAAGACTTTCGGAATTTATCGAATGATTTTAAAAGTATGAAGTATTGGATTCGATTAGCCTGAAAGTACTATAAGGTTGTAATTCCCAAAAATTTAGTGTATATTCAGCCTACTAATTTCCAATCCGTAAAGGTAAACCCATCGCAAGATGGGGGCGCAAAGTCATGGGTCCCGCTATAAGCAGGATCGCCAGATTGCCGGATCATTGCCTCTGCGACCTGTGAGAAAACACACACCTGGGACTACAACCCTCTCTAAGTACAAACAATTTCTTTCTCCACGCCGTAAGGACCTACGGCGTATATCGTTTTAACGATGTGAGGAGGTGATACCTGCAACGTATAGTGTTCCCTGCGATTGTAAGCTTACGCTCATATAACCTGTTCCCTACCAGCCCAATGCATTTTGAAGGAGAGAAAAAATGAACAGCAGGAATTTACTGGTTCGCCTGTTGCTGATCGGTTCCTTGATGGTCATGCTGTTTGTCAGTGTGCCTCTCGCAGCCGCTGACAATGGCACGGATTCATCCGCACTGCGCGCGGCGGTTACACTTGCCGGTGTCCGGGCGCATCAGGCAGCCTTACAGGCAATTGCAGATGCCAATGGCGGTACTCGCGTGGCGGGTTTTCCCGGTCACGATCTTTCTGCCCAATATGTGTTTGACCAGCTGACCGCGGCCGGCTACTCGCCGTGGTATCAGCCCTTTACATACACGTTTTTCAATGAATTGGAAACACCGATTCTGGAGCAAACCGCGCCCAATCCGACTGTTTACCCGCCTAATGATGTGGCTGGCTTTGCCACCATGGAATATTCCGGCAGCGGGGATGTCACCGTGCTCGTGCAGGCGACGAACGATATCGTCATCCCACCCGGACCTGTCGCCAGCACTTCCAATAGTGGTTGCGAGGCTTCTGATTTCACCGGCTTCGTCGCCGGGCGGATCGCCCTCATTCAAAGAGGTACATGTACCTTTTACCAGAAAGCATTGAACGCGCAAAATGCCGGTGCCGTTGGTGTGATCATCTTCAATGAAGGTCAGCCGGGACGCACGGATGCATTTGCTGGCACGCTCGGTGCAGCCGATTTCACCATACCGGTTGTAGGCGCTGCCTTTACGGTCGGCGAGGAACTTTATAACCTCAGCCAGCAGCCGGGTGGAGTGACTGTGCACATGTTCACCCACGTGGAAACTTTTGACCTGCCGACGGTTAACGTCCTGGCAGACACCGCAGGCGGACGCGCCGACCGCCTAGTGGTGGTGGGTGCCCACCTTGATTCGGTACCGGCCGGTCCGGGGATCAACGATAACGGATCAGGTTCTGCCGCCATCCTGGAAGTCGCTATCCAGATGGCAGAGCTTGGTATCGAGCCGCGCAACAAAGTGCGCTTCGCCTGGTGGAGCGCGGAAGAATCCGGCTTGTTGGGTTCAGCGTACTATGTCAGTCAGCTCAGCAATCAGGATGTCAAGAAACACGCCGCAAACCTTAACTTCGACATGATCGGTTCGCCGAACTATGTCAGTTTCATCTACGATGGTGATGGCTCGGGCACCGGGACCGCCGGTCCGAATGGATCGGATGTAGTGGAAGCCGTCTTCTTGGATTACTTCGCCTCTCAAGGGCTGCCGAACGAGCCCACCGCATTTGACGGTCGCTCGGATTACGGGCCCTTCATTGATGTCGGTATCCCGGCCGGTGGGTTGTTCACCGGGGCTGAGGGGATCAAGACCCAGGCCCAGGCTGATGTCTTCGGTGGCACTGCCGGTCTGGCTTACGATCCATGCTATCACCAGGCTTGCGACACCTACGCCAATAACAGTGATACTGCCCTCGACCTGATGTCGGATGCGACCGCTCATGCGACCCTGACTTTCGCCATGACGACCTCATCCGTAAATGGAACTGATAAGGGCAAGGGACACGGCCAGTCAGACTTTGACTACTCGGGTTCAAGCTTGAAGAAATAAGCTTCCACCCTTTTGTCGTCAATGTAAATTAATAATACAGGCCGGTGGGTCACCCACCGGCCTGTATTATTTGATGGTTCGTGTAGTAGGAGACTTAAGCTGCATTTCACTATATAGTCCTTTAGTCCTACTTGTAAATTGAATTTATTTAACGTATAGTACTAGGGTACCCAACATGTTTTAATTCGAAAAGGTAAACCCATCGCGAGGTGGGGGCGCAAAGTCATGGGTCTATAGAACTAGATCGCCAGACTGCCGAAGTGTCCATCCCGGAAGCATCCATTTATGCATAGCTACTGGTTTGGAAATAATATCAGCGCTGTAACAACAATTCTGCACGCACGCCAATGCAAGTAATGGCGTGCGCTTTGTTATTAAACGGATGAAAGGAGGTGGTATATAGCTGGATGGATCGTTAATACAGGGGAATAAACCAAAAATTAGAGTTGTATTCACAGACAATTAAACGCATCTATTTCGAGGAGAGAATTACATATGAATCCTAAAAAAGTGATCGCCTTAATTCCCACGCTCATCCTTGTCTTCAGCCTGATAAGCGCAGTGCCGGCGGGTGCGAGCTCGCAGCCGCGGGCTTCTTCCACCGGTGACTCCCAAACCTTTGTTGTATTGTACGCCGGTCAATCCGTGCCGGCCGATGCAGCCAGCTCGATCGCCAACGCAGGCGGCACGCTTGTGTACAGCTATGATGAGATCGGCGTCGTGATCGCCTCATCCGCCGATGCGGCTTTCAGTGCCAATTTGATGGCCGATAATAAAGTCGAGGGCGTCTCAGCGACAGGCAATTTTGCAGTTCAGCTGGACAACGAATTTGAGGTGTTGGATGCCGCCTCCCTGGAACAGACTGCCTCAGGAACCTGGGGCGATTCGCTTTCCTGGCGCCAATGGGACATGCTTCAGATTCATGTACCGGAAGCCTATGAGATTACCGGCGGTAGCCCCGACGTGGTCGTTGGTGACATCGATACCGGCATCGACTATACCCATCCCGACTTGGCTGCCAATGTTGATTTTGCCAACAGTGTCGGCTGTGTCGGCGGCGTACCCGATCAGAATCCAGCTGCCTGGTTCGATAACAACGGGCACGGCACGCACACCGCCGGTACAATCGCCGCCGATGACAACGGCATCGGCATCGTTGGCGTCGCACCGGATGTCAAGGTCGCTGCCATCAAGGCTGGTAACGATGATGGTTACTTCTTCCCCGAGGCTGTGATTTGTGCCTTTATGTGGGCTGGTTCGCATGGGATCGATGTGACCAATAACAGTTATTTTGCGGACCCCTGGCTGTTCAACTGCCGTAATGACGCCGAACAGCGCGCCATCTGGAAGGCGGAACAGCGTGCCATCCGTTATGCCCAATCGCAGGGTGTCCTTGTCGTCTCCGCACAAGGCAATGAGAACATGGATCTTTCGAAGCAGAACGTGGACACGATCAGTCCTGACTTCCCGCCCGGCTCGGAGATGGAACGTCAGGTGACCAACGCCTGCGTTGTCATCCCGGTGGAGATCCCCGGCGTTGTCGGTGTTACTGCAGACGGTTACCTGCTGAAAAAATCCTACTACTCATCTTATGGTGTGGGTGTTGCCCAGGTGACCGCTCCGGGTGGCGATGCGCGTTTCCAGATCCCGCCTGCATCCCTGGGTGGTAACGGCCGCGTACTTTCAACCTTCCCCGGCGGCTATGCCTACGCCCAGGGCACGTCCATGGCCTCTCCGCATGCTGCTGGCGTAGCGGCTCTCATCTTGAGCCAGTCTCCGCGTCTCCCGCAAGGTGGGGCTCAGGCTGCCCTTACCAGGACCGCAGATCCACTTGACTGCCCGCCTAACCCCTACAATCCCGGTCCGCCGTTCCTCTGGCCGGCGACCTGCGTGGGTGGTGGCGGTTACAACGGTTTCTTTGGTCACGGTCAAGTAAATGCACTGAGCGCGGTAACCCACTAAGCCTGACTCTTCCGTCGTCCTTGTCCTCACCGGTTTCTTTGACCGGTGAGGACCATTTTGAAAATCGATAGGAGGAAAATATGAAGATGCGTTTCTTATCCGTCATCGGAATATTGGCTTTGTTGGCTGCTCTTCTACCGGTTGCTCTCGCTTCGGCGGCCTCCGAGACACCGCCGTTGCCGGAGCCAGTGGAAATCAGCGATCTATTAAAGGACCGCCCGGCTCCACCTCAACCCTTCCTGGGCGCGGTGCATCTGCCATCTGGTGGTGCGACCACTGAATCTCAATGCCCTGGTGGCACGGACGAATTCCTGGTCATTAGCATAACCAGCTTCGACCCCGACAATCCCGGAAGCCAGGACGTCGTCTTCTGGAAGGAAAGCGCCGGCAGCGCTGCCACGCTGTGGGTCGCTTGGGATTACCTGGTTACCCACTATGGTCGCCAGGACGTTGTCACCTGCGATATGCTGTCTTACCTGCAGGGCACGATGGACAGCATCGTGGATACGGATGTCTATTACTTCGGTGATTATGTGGAAAGGCCGGCCGGGAATACAAATATCGACGTGATGATCTATAACATCGTCGACGAAAGCTTCTTCGATCCGACCTTCCCCTTCTACATCGCCGGTTTCTTCTGGGCTAGCGTCAACGAAACCTTTGATCGCAACATGATCTTCATTGATTCGCTCGATTGGGCGAACCGGCTTGGCCCCAACACCTCTCCGTGGCGGGGCAGCGATCCAGCTTTGTGGCGCGAGAATCTCTACGAGGGCACGGTGGCACACGAACTTCAGCATCTGATCCATCACGATCATGACGAAGATGAAGACTCATGGGTGGATGAGGGCATGGCTGACCTGGCGGAATATCTCAACGGCTTTGGCCATCCGGATGGCCATGTCGTCTACTACCTTGCCTACCATCGCACACCCTTGACCGTGTGGGGCGGAGGTTTGGAGAGTTATGGCGCCTCCTACTTGTTCCAGCTCTACCTGCTCGAACAATTCGGCAGCATGGGCAGCAGTTACCCGACCGGCTGGGATAACTCTTGGACACACACGGAAATCGACGAGCAGGCTAACAGCATCGAGGGAGTGGAGAACGCAACTGGCGCCGTATTTAACGAGCTTTACGATACCTGGATCGTTGCAAACTATCTTGACGATCCCTCGCAGACCGGTGCGGGTGGCTACCCAATCGGCTACGATGAGATAGACCTGGCACCTTTCGTCAGCGCCTCCTACAGCCCCTGGTCGATTGAACGTTCAGTCAATGATATCTACAACTCCGACCATCACGGCAACCTTCCTGTGAGCCGCTATTACGGTGGTTATCAATCAGGAACCGTCGAATACCCGCTTGGAGAACTGCTCCCTTACGCTCCTGTTTATGGATTGTATAAGGGCTTTGAACCGGAACTGGGTGTCTACCTGCGCGGTAACGCCATATCGGGTGTTGCACCTTACAGCGGATCGTATGAAGTCGCCAGCGGTGGTGGTCATGGCCTGACAGGCAGGACATTGTCCCTGCTCGTGCCGCAAGCAACTTCTGGTTCCTCCCTCACCTTTGCCACCTGGTTTGACATAGAAGAGGAATGGGATTACGGGTTCGTCGAGGTATCAACCGATAGCGGTGGGTCCTGGATGCCCATCCCTGGTTCGATCACACGCACCAGCAGCAACCCGAACAATTCCACCGCTTGGGCTAATTCTCTAATAAGCGGACAGGCTAGCTCGGATACGGTCATCACCGGCAACAGCGGCGGATGGGTTAACGCCTCCTTCAGCCTTCCAGACGATGACGACCTGCTCATCCGCTTCAACTACTACACAGATGAGGCGGTCAATGGCCAGGGCTGGTTCATCGATGACGTCGCCGTGAACGGTTTCAGCGACGGCTTCGAGGCTGGCGCCGGCGACTGGGACCTGGGCGGCTGGTCTTGGACGACCGGTCTGTTCGGAAACGACTGGATCGCGGGTTACGTCAACCCGACGTATGTCTCAGGTCATCTGCAATCAGTTGCCTGGGATTATCTTGACAGCACGGTCGGCGCGACTTATGAGATCATCACTGGCCTGGTGGACACCAACAAACTTAATAAAGATGAAGCCACGGTGTTCTTCTCCAACCGGCCCGGTGAAAATCCCTTCGCTACGGGATACCTGATCCTGGTCGAGAAAGGCAACGCCTCACCATAGCTGTTTTCCGTATCATTCAACCTGGTCCGACTCGATAAA
>Ga0154778_1041_pt1 | contig 15048 bp, 13 predicted proteins | sample Rifle2008BG16ft_FD_105786 | JGI IMG/M metagenome (GOLD analysis project Ga0154778, IMG submission 105786) | Chloroflexi bacterium RBG_16_51_16 | reverse complement strand
CCGGACTGGTGGATTTTGCAATCGCCTTTGTGATCCTGATTGTGCTCATGATCATTTATAAGGTTACCCCCTCTGTGAATGCGATCTGGGCCTTGCCCCTCTTCTTGGTATTCGCGATCCTGTCCGCACTCGGTGTGGCTCTCTGGTTATCCGCGTTCAACGTCCGTTACCGCGATGTCAACTATGCCCTGCCATTCATTACGCAAATCTGGTTTTTCATTACTCCAGTAGCTTATTCCGACCAGGTGATTTCCGAGAACTGGCGCCTGGTTTATTCGCTCAATCCGATGGCCGGAGTGATCAACGGCTTCCGCTGGTCCTTGCTCGGAGCAGGCAACGGACCGGACGCTGCGTTATGGCTGTCCGCTGCCATATCCCTGCTCATCCTGGTAAGCGGCCTGTTTTATTTCCGCAGCATGGAGCGGACGTTTGCCGATACGATCTAGGAACGAGTCCGGCAAACTTTATCCATCCATCGGACAAAGCTGACTGGATCGTATTCCAAACCAAATATGACGACTGCGATTCAAGTTAATGACTTAAGCAAACGATACCGGATCGGTGCAACTCAATCGCGTTTCCGTTACGGGATGCTCAGGGATGCTCTGGTTGAGGTGATTTCTGCGCCTTTGCGGTATACCAAATCACTCTTGAGTGGAAGGAATGATCGATCACAATCCAGCGAGGCAAAGAATTTTATCTGGGCGTTGGATCATATTTCCTTTGACCTTGAGGAGGGCAAAGTCTTAGGCATCATCGGCAGGAACGGGGCGGGGAAAAGCACCTTGCTAAAGATACTCTCAAGGGTGACCGAACCCACTCGTGGTTCGGTATCGGTCCGAGGTAGGGTGGGATCCCTGCTGGAAGTCGGGACCGGATTTCACCCGGAGTTGACCGGCCGCGAGAACATCTACTTGAACGGAGCAATACTGGGAATGAAGCGAACTGAGATCGACAGCAAGTTCGATGAGATGGTGGATTTTTCAGAAGTTTCCCAATTTATCGATACGCCTGTCAAGCGGTATTCTTCCGGTATGTATCTGCGGCTGGCTTTTGCAGTCGCAGCGCATCTCGAACCGGAGATCCTGGTCGTCGATGAAGTGTTGGCGGTCGGAGATGCAGAGTTCCAGAAGAAATGTCTCGGAAAGATGGGAGACGTTGCCCGCCAGGGAAGGACCGTGCTTTTCGTTAGCCACAACATGTCCGCCATTCTGCGCCTTTCCGAGGAGGCTATCGTTTTGAACCACGGCAAAATGATCCTGCGGGCACCCACGCAGGAAGCCGTGGATTATTATTTGTCTTCGGGAATGACGCAGGCGGGCCAGAGAGCATGGGAACCGGAAGAGATCCCGGCTGAAAGCGCGCCCTTTCGACCCGTGAGCATCATGATTAAGAACCCTCTCGGGAAGGTGGTGGATACCGTCAGGTCGACGGAGGATACCCAGATTGTCTTCGAATATTGCCTGGATACCTCTGTCACCGGCTTGCGGATTGGTTTCTACCTTAGTACCATGCGTGGCGAGTACGTTATGACCTCGTTCGATACCGATGAACCCGAATTATTCGAACGCTTTTCCACTCGTAAACCAGGTTGTTACACGAGCTCCTGCACTTTACCTGCAGATTTCCTAAACGAAGGCAGATACAGCCTGGGGATCAATGCAAGCTCGTTCGGAGTACGCAGGTACTTTCAAGACGAAACCGCACTGGCGTTCAACGTGGATATATCCGGAGCACCTGGTACACAATGGCCGGAGATGCGGCAAGGGTCGATCCGACCCAGGTTGAAATGGAAGATCGAGAAAAAGGATTGAGGTTGATCGGATTTCAAATGCGTTCCTGCCCATCTTTACACCAGGTTATTTCGAATGAATAAGACAGCTTTGCGGAATATTTTGGGAGAAATTCCCCTTGCTGCTGAGCTCGATTGGATGCTTCGGCGGAAGGATCTTAATCGCAGGGACCATTTTCAACTTAACCGACTGGAAAAAACAGCAGCAGAGGCGCGGTTGACCGCGGAAAAATACGCACATCCGACCGCTTCTGCTAAAAAAATTCTGTTTTTTTGCACACTCCATTATTGGATCGAACAGTCCGCGTATATTGCATTGGTACTGGCCAGTCAGGGTCACAGGGTAACCCTTCTGACCCTCCCGTATTCTGAGTGGCACAAAAAACTGGATAAGTTTACCCAGCGCCAGAGAATCCTCCATACTCATGCTGCACTAAAACCCCTGACACCTTTTGTCGACCATGTTTCGATGCTTGAATTTAATCCCCAACTCGAACTGCCCTCAAAATTAATTGAGGATGTAAAAGAAATCAGTTTGTGGGATTCGCAATATACCCTGATGCGTGAGGAAGTGGATCTGGCAGATCCTTCTGATCGCGCTGTTTACGAACTGCGCCTCCAGAGGAATACACGGGCTGCCCGTACGGCATTTGCCTGGATGAAGGATAACCATCCCGAGGTGGTCATCGTGCCCAACGGCCTGATCCTGGAAATGGGCGTGATTTTTCGCGTGGCACGATTTCTTGGTATTCCGGCCGTTACATATGAGTTCAATGATCAACGCGAGCAGATCTGGCTGGCTCAAAACTCTTCCATCATGCAGCAGGACACGGATTACCTGGTCGAGGCGCGCTGCAACCTGCCGGTTACAGAGGGTATGTACGAGCAGGTGGCAGACCTGGAGAATGCTCGTCGCGGAGCCCGTGTTTGGGGGAAATCCAAAAGGTTATGGCAGTACATTTCCGCACAGGGGGAACAATCCACACGGAAGATGATCGGCCTCGATTCAAGGCCGGTTGTCATGCTGGCTGCCAATGTACTCGGAGACAGCCTGACCCTTGGCAGAGACATCTTCGCCAGTTCCATGACCGAATGGATGACACGCACGATGCAGTTTTTCTCGAAAAGACCGGAGGTCCAGGTTGCGGTAAGGGTACATCCCGGAGAGACCCTGGTGCCGAAGGCAAAATCCATGGCAAAGGTGGTTGCGGATGCGATCACTGATCTGCCCGAGCACATTCATGTGATCGGTGCCGCGGATAAGATCAATACCTATGACCTGATCGAGATTGCCGACCTGGGCCTCGCCTATACAACAACCGTCGGTTTGGAAACTGCCATGAACGGGCGACCGGTCATCGTATGCGGCGAAACCCATTATAGGGGAAGGGGATTTACCCTGGACCCGAATACATGGGAGGAATATTGGGGAGAATTGGAAAAGGTTCTGGCAGACTTTCCAGGTCACCGGCTACCCGAAAACAAGATCGAGAAAGCCTGGAACTATGCCTATCGATTTTTCTTCGAATATCCCCGGCCTTTTCCGTGGCGATTGATGAATTTTTGGGATGACCTAGCTTTATGGCCGCTTGGAAAGGTCCTTGGACCCGAAGGACAAGCTCAATTTGGTGATACCTTCCGGTTTTTAATTGGCGAGCCATTTTCCTGGAAAAGTTGATGGAAAATACCAAACAGCAGGTGCGTGACTTTTATAACCAGATCGGATGGTCGCAGGTGAGCGAAGGCGTTTATCAGAACGCCCGCTTCGAGGATTTAAGGCCGGTGGCGCGTGAATACATCCATAAATGTCATATACGCATTCTGCGTTATATTTCCCCGTCAGGCATTTACCTTTTGGATGCTGGCTCCGGCCCGGTCCAATATCCCGAGTATCTTTCGTATTCTGCCAATTACGAACATCGGGTGTGCGCGGACATATCGATCACTGCACTGCGTGAAGCCCGTAAACAAGTAGGGAAGCACGGTTTATACGTCGTTGCGGATGTCGCCAGCCTGCCCTTTAAAGAGGACTCCTTCGAGGCTGTGATTTCGATGCATACCATCCACCACCTTCCCATAAAAGAGCATAAGGGGGCTTATCTCGAATTGAGGCGGGTGTTAAAACGCGGTCACGCGGCTGCGGTTGTGAACGGATGGCATCAACCGTTATTAATACGGATGGGAGAACCATTAATTAGTCTTGGCAGATATTTTTCGGGACGATCGGTAAAGCGGAAAAAAGATTGGTCATCGGAACCCGACCAGGCAGGGACGTTTGTTGAAAAAATGACCCCGCGCTGGCTGAAACGCGAATTGAACGGCGCAGTGAAATTTGAAATTCTCCCTTGGCGCAGCCTCAGCCCTCGGTTCATGCGCTGGTTCATTCGACCCAGATTGGCCGGCAGGCAGATCCTCAGACTTGTATACTGGCTGGAAGAACAATTTCCGAAATTCTTTGGCGAAAATGGTCAATATCCTTTGATCGTGATCAAAAAAGACGAGGCCCCAGCGTAAACACCATGAGACGACAGAACATTCAATGGTGGTTACCCTTGACCAGCCTCCTGGTTATTACTGCATTAACCTATCTCATCCGTGTGGGTGAGCTGAATTATTACAAGGATGACTGGTACTACGTTTACGATGCAACTATCGGCGGGGCATCCATTTTTCGTGAAATGTTTAGTATCGATCGCCCCGCGCGGGGTATATTTTTCGAAATTTATTATCAAATATTTGGCCCCCAGGCACTGCCTTACCATATCAGTGCATTTGCATGGAGAATTCTGGCTGGATTGAGCGGATGGTGGCTTTTCCGCATGCTCTGGCCGAACGCTCGCAAACCTGCCTTCCTGATGACCATGCTGTTTTTACTTTACCCCGGCTACTTATGGTGGATCAGTGCCATCGAATACCAGCCGATGATCGCCAGCCTGGCTTTGCAGGTCTTATCGATCGCCCTGACGATAAAAGCGCTCCAGGCAGATAAACGATCATGGAAGCTCATTTTTACCACTGGTGCGATCTTCACCGGATGGGCATATATCTGGTTAGTGGATTACGCCATTGGAATGGAATTCTTCAGAATTTTTTGCGTTTGGTTGTTCATTCGAGGACACTCAAATCAGATTGCGCAGAGGGAATCCTTTATAAAATCCTTAAAAGCCTGGGCAGTTTACCTAGTCATTCCGTTTGGATTCTTAATCTGGCGAACGTTATTCTTCAGCGGCGAGCGGAAAGCCACCGACATCGGATTGCAACTGGGCGTATTTCTATCCGATCCAATCTCGACGGCGCTGAAATGGTTTTTTCAATCGATCCAGAGCGCTTGGAACATCGGCATAGCAGCTTGGGTAGTTCCCTTCTCGTCCAGTATTTTTGGTCTACGCCTTAGGGATGCCGTAACCGCGCTTCTGCTTTCGATATTGGTCAGCCTGATTATGTGGATAACGATAAAATTCTCCTTCCCAAACGAGAATGAGAAAGCCAAGGATTCCATGCAGTCAGATGAGGGTACCTTCCCACGGCTGACTTTGATCATCGGTTTACTTGGGATCCTATTTGGGATTCTTCCTGTGATCGCCGCAAACAGGACTGTGACTTTTAATTTATCGCACTACACCCTACCGGCTTCATTGGCAGGTGTTGTGTTTATCACCGGCTTGATCTATTCAATAAAAGATCCGGCGCTAAGATCGGGTATTTTTTCTGGAATGGTTGTCCTCGCGGTAATGACCCATTATGCTTTGGTGGTAAATACTATCCTTGAAGAGAAGATGATCCAGGAATTTTGGTGGCAGGTCAGTTGGAGGGCGCCATCCATACAACCCGGAGCATTACTTGTGATCCATTACCCGTCCTCCAGTATCGGTGACGACGGATTCGGTGTGATGGAAGCACCAAATTTGATCTATTTCCCGGATACCTCGACCTCAGATGAGGGTTTTGTTCATTACAACATTGCTGCATTGACCGCTAGCGATCAAAATTTCAAAGACATCCTTGTCGGAAAGAGATACCTGGAGACCGGTTATCGGAGCCATACGATCAATTTTGATTATGGGAACAGCCTTCTCCTGAGCCAGCCTACCGCATCCTCCTGTGTCCATATCATCGATGGCACACGGCCGGTCCTCTCTACTACCGATCCTGCGCATGTCGTGCTAACCGCTGCAAGCTCAAAGATCGATTTGGTATTACCGTATGGACCAGCACATATCCCGCCTGAATTCGCATTTGGAGTCGAGCCGGAACAAGACTGGTGTTACTTTTATGAGAAGGCCGACCTGGCTATCCAGAATAAGGATTGGGCGACGGCCGCCTCTCTTGGGAATGAAGCAATCACCCGTGGTTTAACTCCTGAAGATCAGGCTGAGTGGATGCCATTCGTCGAAGCATACGCTGTGCTTGGTGATGAAAAGAAGGTTAAAAATCTATCGACCCGGATCGGCATTGATGATTTTGTCAGGATCCAGACCTGTAAAAATTTGATGAGCAATCCAACCATCCGGGACTCGGCTACCCCAGCGATGGATGCATTGATTGCCGAAAAATACTGTCGGAATGTCGATCTGACAATCCTGTCAATTACCGGGAATTAGTTAAGGGACAAATGCCCATGAATTGGAATGATCAGGTAGTGCTCGTCACCGGTGGAACCGGTTCATTTGGTAAAAAATTCATCGAGGTGCTCATGCGTGAGCACAATCCGCGCAAATTAATCGTCTTCAGCCGGGATGAGCTGAAGCAGCACGAGATGCAGGCTGCAGGGTATAACCAAGCCAACCTCCGATATTTTCTAGGAGATGTACGCGACCGCGAGCGCCTGGTGCGAGCTATGCACGGCGTGGATATCGTCGTCCATGCTGCCGCCCTCAAGCAGGTTCCTGCCTGTGAGTACAATCCGATGGAGGCTATCAAAACGAATATCATCGGCACGAGCAATGTTGTCGAAGCCGCCATGGACGCGGGTGTTAAGAAAATGATGGCACTCAGCACGGATAAGGCGGTCAATCCGGTCAACCTTTACGGTGCGACTAAACTTGCCGCTGAGAAATTGACGGTGCAAAGCAACGCTTATGCCGGAGGCCTGGCAACCCGGTTCTCCTGTGTGCGCTACGGAAACGTGGTGGGTAGCCGGGGATCTGTTGTACCTGTGTTCCTCAAACAACGCGATTTCGGGACAATCACGATCACAGACGACCGGATGACCCGGTTTTGGTTATCCCTGGAACAAGGTGTCGGTTTCGTGATTAGCTGCATCGAGCAGATGGAAGGCGGTGAGGTTTTCGTTCCCAAGCTGCCAAGCATGAAAGTGATTGATCTGGCCAGGGCGATCGCGCCGCAAGCCACGATCAACGTCATCGGGATCCGGCCGGGCGAAAAATTGCATGAAGTGCTGATCTCTGAGGACGAAGCCAGGCACACGGTCGAACTGGAAAAGTTGTTTGTCGTACAGCCGGCGGAGGCGATCTGGTTTGGATACTCATGGCAGGAGAAGGGCAAGCTGCTTGAAAATGGTTTCCGCTACTCAAGCGACAACAACCCGGAATGGCTGGATCTTGAAGGTATCCGCGAATACGTAGCCCCATTTGAACAGGCGTATCGGGATGGAACGTTGGAGGGATAAAAAATTGGAAAGGTGCCTTCCTTTACGCCCACTCATGGGATGCAGGAAATTGAATTGAGACCACGATCATGACCCGCATGCTTATCACCGGATCGAGCGGACTGCTGGGGTTAAACCTGGCACTCGAAGCCATGAAATCCTACTATGTCTTTGGTGTGGACCGTGGAAAACTGGCCTCGGCGCCATTTAAAACCATCCAGAAAGATCTGCTTGAGAAGCAGGCCATCGAATTCATTCTGGACGCCGCCAGACCAGATTGGTTGATCCATTGTGCAGCTCTTTCGGACCTTGATCAATGTGAGGAAAATCCGGAACTTGCGCGGTTGTTGAACACTGACCTTCCTCGCCGGCTCGCAGACGCCTGTGCTTCCCGAAGCATTTCATTCATTCACATTTCAACCGATGCTGTCTTTGACGGTGAAAAAGAAGGCTATTACACAGAAGCGGATGATGCACAACCGATGAATGTCTATGCGCGTACCAAACTCGAAGGCGAAAAAGCAGTCCTGAAAGCCAACCCCAGGGCAATTGTGGCGAGGGTAAATTTTTACGGCTGGAGCCTCAGCGGCAAGCGCAGCCTGGCCGAGTTCTTTTTTAATAACCTTACTGAGAATAAAACCATAACTGGATTCACAGATGTCCTCTTCTGCCCGCTGCTGGTCAATCAGCTGGCACGCATTCTCACCCAGATGTTGGAAAAGCAGCTTAGCGGGCTTTACCATGCTGTCGGACCCCAGGCGATTAGCAAATATATGTTCGGCGTCGAACTTGCACGCAAATTCGGTTTCAACCAGAACCTGATTTCTCCAAAATCCGTCAGGTCTTCAGGGCTTGCGGCAAAACGATCCCAGAATTTATCCCTGTCCATCCACAAGCTTTCCACAGAACTCGGCCGGTCTTTGCCAGAGTTTTCCACAGGTCTGGACGAGTTTTATGAACAATTTAAGGATGGTTATCCACAAAAAATCCGCAGTTATCAACAGGTTTGATAGGATTACCGTTTTTTTACAAGCCAGGAATTAACCTAAAGGTTTCAGCATGATTACTCTAATAAAAATTGAAGAATTATTCCTATTCGGTTTATCCGTATTCTTATTTGGACAAATGAAATTAGCATGGTGGATCTACCCCGCACTCATTTTGGTGCCGGATATTAGTATGGTCGGATATCTCGCGGGTCCGCGCTGGGGTGCCGTTCTGTACAATTTCATTCACCACAAAGGTTTATCGTTAACTCTCTATGTGCTTGGCTTTGTTCTCAACAGCCCAGGGTTGATGCTGACAGGTTTGATCCTATTAGGGCACAGCAGCCTTGACCGCGTTCTAGGATTTGGACTCAAGAATTCTAGTTCTTTCAACGACACTCACCTTGGGGTAATTGGTAATCCAGCAAAGTGACCTTCTGGAGCTCAATGGACATCAAACTGAAGAACCGGTTCCTAGGTTTATCCCACCCGACGTATTTCATCGCAGATATCGCAGCCAACCACGACGGAGACCTTGAACGGGCGAAGCTGCTGATCCGGCTGGCGGGACAGGCAGGCGCGGATGCGGCTAAATTTCAGAATTTCCAGGCTCCCCGGATCGTTTCCGATTATGGATTTAAGCGCTTGGGATCCCAGGTGAGCCACCAGGCTGCCTGGAAAAAGTCGGTTTTTGAAGTCTACCACTCCGCATCGATACCCTTCGAATGGACGATGCCTTTGAAAGCGGAGTGTGAAGAAGCGGGGATCGATTATTTCTCCGCTCCGTACGACTTTGATGCCATCGATCATTTGGATGAATTTGTCGAGATCTATAAGGCTGGCTCCGGGGAAATCGACTGGCTCGAAGCACTGGAACGCATGGCTTCCAAGGGAAAACCATTTTTCGTCGCCACCGGGGCAGCGACGATCGGCGAAGTGCAAAAAGCCGTTCATGCCATTCTCAAGATCAATAAAAAACTGGTCTTAATGCAGTGCAATACGAATTATACGGCTAGCCCTGCAAATTATGACCATCTGCATTTGAACGTGCTAAAGACATACGCAACCATGTTTCCTGAAGTCCTGCTGGGGCTTTCGGATCATACTCATGCACTTGCACCTGTGCTTGGGGCAGTGACACTTGGAGCCCGCGTAATTGAACGTCACTTTACTGACATCAATGAACGCGAAGGGCCAGACCATAAGTTCGCCATGAATCCTGAAAATTGGAGGCGGATGGTCGAAGAGACAAGAATCCTCGAACGCGCACTCGGGAGTCCGGATAAATTCATTGCGGAAAACGAGACTCAAACAGCCATATTACAAAGGCGCTGCCTGCGTGCGGCCCGGGACATTAAATCCGGTGAGGTATTCACCCGCGAGATGATCGATGTATTACGACCGGCAACCCCGGGCGCGATCAAACCCGACCGGATCGCGGAGGTGATCGGAATGAAAGCGTTGATCGATCTTCCCTACGGGAAGGAATTGAACTGGGCGGACCTGGGTTAATTGAAAACCATGCGTCTACTTTATTTCTCGAAGAATTATTCAACCCATGATCATCGTTTTTTATTAGCCAGCATTCACGGTGGTCATGAAACGTTCTATCTCCGATTGGAGGGCAATACCCGGCAGATGGAAGACAGGCCAGTTCCACCTCAAGTGGAACAAATCCAATGGGTGGGTGGACGCCAACCATTTCATTGGTATAACTTACCTGCGTATACACTCGATTTTCGCCGGGTGATCCAGGTGGTCAAACCGGATCTCGTACACGCAGGTCCCATCCAGACCTGCGCGTTGATCGTCGCCCTGGCCGGATTTCATCCGCTGCTTAGCATGTCCTGGGGATTCGATTTGATGCAGGATGTCCACCGCAACCGATGGATGAAAGCAGGGACGAAATTCGTAATGAAACGCTCCGCGTATTTCACAAGCGATGCTGCGGTTACACGGGAGGTTGCCATAGCCTTTGGAATGGATCCAGCCCACACAAGCATCGTACCCTGGGGGGTGGACCTGGATATTTTCAAACCAGTCAATGGACACACGCAAGTCAAATCGAATCGTCAGATTTTATGCAACCGGTCTTGGGAGCCCAGGTATGGAGTGGATATTCTTGCTCAAGCGTTCGGCCAGATTGCGGCCGTTAGAAAAGACCTTGGATTGATCCTTCTCGGAGGCGGTTCGCAAGCCCAGAGCATAAGGACAATTCTGAACACTGCCGGTGTGCTGGACCGAGTTCAATTTGGAGGCCAGGTGTCCCAGAAGGAGCTTCCCGGCTGGTACCGTGAGGCAGACCTTTTTGTATCGCCCTCGCATGTGGATGGAACGTCGGTCTCCCTGCTTGAAGCCCTGGCGAGCGGTCTGCCTGTTATTGTCTCGGATATTCCCGGTAACAAGGAGTGGGTCGAAGACGGAATAAATGGATGGTTGTTTCCAGATGGCAATTCCAGCGCTTTAGCAGATAAGATAGCCACGGTCCTTGATCAACCGGAGAGGTTGGTGGAAGTCGGTCGCGCCGGAAGAAGATCGGTCCAGGAACGCGGCGATTGGGTGAAGAATGAGGCCCTGCTCTTGAAGACTTATGAGCTGGCCATTCAATTTGTTTGAAATTAATGCTCAGAGAATGGTGGCGATAACAAACGCACCATCCAATATTTATCGATTTTTCCCCAGGAGGTTCGCATGTTCTTCTCACTTATCCTGATGATGGCAATTACAATCATCTCGGTATATTTTGCCCTGGAGAATACTGAGATTGCGAAAGCTACCTTTTTTGGTTTTCCAGTAGAGGGTTCCATTGGAGTTATTCTCCTGGTTACTCTCGGAATTGGCACATTGCTGGGTATTTTTGTGATGCTGCCTTCCATGATCAGCCGCGGAATCACCATTGCCCGGCTGCGCCGAAGGGTGAATGAGTTGGAGCGTTATTCTCCCTCGCAAGAGGAGCCTTTTGAAATAAAGGATTGATCCTTGAAATGTTAAACTTCGACGAACTTCTGGCAGGTTTCAAGAAGACAAACGTAAAGCCGGGGGATACCATCATTGTCCATACCTCTTACAAATCTCTCGGCGGCGTGGAGGGTGGCGCGGAAACGATCATCGATGCCATGCAGGCTTTGGTAGGGCCATCGGGAACTGTGATGTTCCCGACATTTAATTTCCAATCGTGGACAGAGAGTCACTACTTCGACATACTGGAGACACCTTCTAAGATGGGAATGATCACGGATCAAGCCCGGTTGCGGGCAGGTGCGAAGCGAACTCCCCACCCGATCTTCTCGTTCGCAGTCCTGGGACGCCGAGCTGACGAATTCGCTGCGACTGAAGACGTCGAAGCGTATGGACCCAATTCGGCATTTGCGCTGTTCCATAAGACCAATGGAACGATCGTCAGCATTGGTCTGGATTTTAATAACACCTTTTCAATGCATCATTACATTGAATTCAATGTTGGATGTGATTACCGGACGATCAAGGAGTTTTCAGGCATCTACGTGGGCTATAATCGCATTCCGCAACTGAAAACCTATTCCATGTTCGCCCGCAAGAGTAACCGTGTGAAAACATACATCGTTCCCGGGATGAACGAACTGCTCGCAGCGGGTGTTATCAAGGAGATCCAGGTGGGCCAGGCGAAGGTGCACTATGCTGGCGCGCAGGATTTTTTTGACAATATGTCCGTGATCATCAGGGAGCATCCAGATAAACTTCACTTTATCGAAGAGCCGAAATATTAAATGATCGACCTACCCTCATACCCAAGGCGGATATGCAACGATGAAATCAAGTTCAACTCTTAAATCCATCCTGGCTGAATTTTTTCCTTTGCACAGAACCCTGGCTTCTGAGGACCAGGATAAGACCCTGGCGATCGTGGGCTTACACATGCCGGATTCGTCCGATTACCGGATCGAATCATTTGCTCCGCGGACTGCAGCCTGGACCTGGCAGGTCCCCGAGAGGTACGCCGTCCATGAAGCTTACCTCGAAACCAAAGACGGCCGGAGAGTAGTTGATTTCAAAGAAAATCCGCTACACCTTGTTTCTTATTCCCCCGCTATCGATCAATGGCTGACCTGGGAAGAATTGGAGCCGCATTTGTATTTCAATGAGAAACGGCCGCATGCCATTCCCTGGATCTTTAAATATTACGAGCGTGATTGGGGTTTCTGCCTGCCCAAGAACACATTCGACAAACTTGCCCGGGACACAACCTATCATGCCGTCGTTCGAAGTGAGTTCCTGGCCAATCCTGGGGAAGGCTTCAAAGTTGCCACGGCTGTGATCCATCCGGAAGGCGGACCAAATCCGGAGGCGGGCGAATTCATGGTCATGGCGCATACCTGTCATCCCATGCAGGCGAACGATGACGGGTCGGGTGTAGTCACCGCAATAGGATTGGCACGCAGGCTGGCAGAGAATCCCCTACCCCCGGGTTCGATGAGTGTACGCTTCTGGTTCGGCCCGGAAACCATCGGCAGCATTGTTTATCTCGCCAATCATGAAGACCTGATCCCAAGCTTGAAAGGTGGGATGTTTATTGAAATGACCGGCACTAAGAACAAGCTTGCCTGGCACCATACCCGCCAGAACGAACACCTGCTTGATAGGGTGACTGCTTACGTAATGCGAGGTACACCGCACGAAGAACGCGAGTTTGCCGCGTTCCCACCCAACGACGAGCGTGTCTTGAATGGCCCCGGTGTTAACGTGCCCTGCATTTCTCTCAACCGTTGGCCGTATGACGAATACCATACTACCGACGACAACCTGGATATTATCCATGAAGACATGCTTGTGAGCGCGGCCGAGGCAGCGGAGAAAATCATCCGCATCTTTGCAAGCAATTACATCCCCAGGCGGAATTTTCGCGGTCCGGTTTTCCTTTCCGGCAACGGATTGTGGGTGGATTGGCGGGAAAACTACGCTCTCAACCGGGCAATCGAAAAAATCATGATGCGGTTCGAAGGTGCACATTCGGTTTTGGATATCGCTGAGCAGGTTGGTTTGGATTATTGGATGGTACGCGACTACGTTGAAAAATTTCGCGCCCGGGGATTTATCCTGCCTTTGCCCATTGCCTCGGAAGCTCAGGCTTCATGAAATAAGTTTAATTGCTCCGGAAATAATTTATGCAAACGCGCGTCATCGGTGTCATTCAAGGCCGCATGGAATCGACCCGTCTGCCGGGCAAGATCATGATGGATATTGCCGGTAAACCCATGCTCGAACGCGTCTTCACTCGTGCCTCCAGGTCGAAAACCATTCAACAAACCTGGATTGCGACGACCACAAATCCCTCTGATGGACCCGTGGCAGATTTTTGCGCTGGGAATCACATACCGGTATTCAGGGGTAACGCGTACGATGTTCTGGACAGGTTTTATCAACTGGTCCGGGATAAAGACATCCAGGTTATCGTGCGGATCACTGCTGACTGTCCGGTCATCGATCCGGTCTTGATCGACGAGGCTGTGAATACTCTGATCCGTGAAAAGTTAGATTTCGGATGCAATCGGTTGCCACCTCCATTTCACCGAACCTATCCCATAGGATTGGACGTGGAGGTTTGCACAATGTCAGCCCTGGAAGAATCCTGGAAACGAGCAGAAAAGCCGTACCAACGGGAACATGTTATGCCGTACCTTTATGAAGGCGTAGAATTTGTACGGCTGAATCCAGAACTGGAGACCGGAATTTCATCCCGTGGGTACAAGATCGGATTGCTTCATACCAGTCCGGATTATGGAAAATATCGATGGACGGTAGATACTGCAGAAGATTTGGAATTCATCCGCAAGGTCTTTGAACATTTTAAAGGCAAGGATGATTTTTCATGGAAAGATGTTATCGACCTCGTGCAGGCAAAACCGACCCTAATGGAAATTAACTCAGCGATACCCCATAAGTCACTGCAGGATACAGATCCAAGGTCAACCAGTAGCGGTAGGTGAATTCCATGACCAACCCGTATTGGATGAAACTTTTTTTGTTATGAGGATTGAGATCGATATCCGAAGAGGATGTATCGAGACCCGATTATTGAAGAATGTCCTGGGATGTCTCTGATCACACTTTTTTCCGCTCCCAAGCCATTTACAGACCCGCATATCGGTTTGATCCAGCGTAATGCGATCCGGTCCTGGACCTGCCTCCCGGACGTCCAGGTAGTACTGCTCGGCAGGGAGGCTGGTCTGGAGCAGGTCGCGAAAGAAATGGGTGCGATCCATATACCCGAAGTTGAATATAACGAACGAGGGACTCCGTTGATTTCGTCAATGCTCGAAGTGACGCGGAAGAACACCCGCAGCCCAATCCTGGGGATCGTTAATACCGATATTCTCTTCAGCTCAGATTTGATCGAGGCCGCGCGTCATATTTCAGGTCAGAAAGACAAGTTTGTTTTTCTCAGCCGCCGATGGGATTTAGAGATTACCCAACCGATGGATTTTTCACCCGGGTGGGAGGAGAAGCTAAAGGTGTTGGCAGAACACAAAGGAAGCCTGCATAAACCAGCTGGGAGCGATTTTTTCGTATTTCCCCGCGAATGTTATGACGCGATACCCCCGTTTGCCGTTGGCCGATCCGGATGGGATAATTGGATGATCTATAAAGCGAGAATGGAGAAGTGGCCTGTCATCGACTGTACGCCG
>Ga0154778_1059_pt2 | contig 15282 bp, 14 predicted proteins | sample Rifle2008BG16ft_FD_105786 | JGI IMG/M metagenome (GOLD analysis project Ga0154778, IMG submission 105786) | Chloroflexi bacterium RBG_16_51_16 | reverse complement strand
GCGCAGGACCGGGAAGTCAAAGTTAATTGGGTGGACTTTAACCTGGAAGACGGCACACTTAAAATGGATGAACTGCAGAAAGCACTCCAAAGGAAACCGCGTTTGCTGGCGGTGGGTTATGCCTCCAATTCGCTGGGAACCATTAACCCGATCATCGACATCGTGAAGCAGGCACACGATGCCGGGGCGACGGTCTACGTCGATGCGGTGCAGTACGCCCCTCACGGTCCGATCGATGTTAAGAAATTGGACTGCGATTTTTTGGTTGTCTCCAGCTACAAATTTTTTGGAAGCCACTGCGGTATCCTGTATGGGAAGCGGGATATTTTGGAAAAGCTCTATGCCTATAAAGTTCGGCCGGCATCCGATGAACTACCCGATAAGTTTGAAACCGGTACCCAAAACCATGAAGGGATCGCAGGTGTCCTGGGCGCCATGGAATACCTGGAATGGCTCGGTAAGGAATTCGGTGCAGACCGGGTTGGATGGATGAGTGAACCGGAGTACAAGGGGCGGCCGCTCAACCTAAAGAAAGCCATGGTGCTCATCAAAGGATACGAATACGAACTCAACCAGTCGCTTAACACCGCTCTAACCTCCATTCCGGGTCTTAAGATCTATGGTCTCACCGGTGAACGCCGCCTGGTGGATTGTGTGCCCACCTATTCGTTTAGACTTGGAGACATTCCTCCAGTTGAAGTTGCCAGGAAACTCGCCAGGGAGGGCATCTGTGTATGGGATGGGAATTATTACGCACTCCAGATAACCGAGCAGCTTGGCTTGGAGTCATCCGGAGGCATGGTGCGGGTCGGCGCGGTTCACTATAATACTCTGGAAGATATTGAAAAATTGAAAAAAGCCCTGCTCAAGATCAGCGGTAGATAGACTCATCCATGGCTGGCGGTAAATAATTTTCCGCAAATTAATAAGTGCATCATTTTTAGCATAACCCGGGAAGATATTTGTCTTACGGGATGTTGATGAGTTAATAAGTCACGGATCGCGGCAGGATCACTGGAATGTCCTGACCGTAATGATTCTCGGTGACGATGACCGTAACCGAATACCCGTTGTCATAAAATGAAAAGCTAAAACTGGGTACGATCTTCCTGGCGATCGCAGTATAGAGGCGTGCCATATTTTTCACGCTTGTAAAGGTGTCCCGACCAAGTCGGATGGCCATTAGCTGGCCAGATGAGGTCATGTATACAAGATATCGGTCACTCGGACCAATGGCATAATCGCCTCGCGCAAGTGGTCCCAAATGATAAGTTTCTCCAGTTATATTGCTCTCGATGGAAAGGAACATGCCCTGCTTGTTCTGACTTTCGTCAATCGTAAAGTTGGTTGATGGCGGCCAGATCGAGCGAGGACCCAGGGTGGGGGTTATTGGAGTAAGCGAGGGTGGGTAAGCAGTTACTGGTGTAAAGCTGGGAATGATATTCGTCGGGGTTAACGAGGGTGACAAAGTCACCGATGGCAGGTCGATTGTCATTATTCCGGTTTCGGTGGCGAGGCTATTGTTGAAACGTAATAATCGGTTTTGTTGTATGAGAAAATAACCAAGTACAAGAAAAAGCAAACCGAAAACAAACCCCAGTAGTAGAGACTTAATATGAAACCGCTCAGCCATGAAGTAAGTTCTTTCTATCGATCATACTGCTGAGTTAAGTATAGTCCCCGATCATCCAATTTCAAAACGGTAAGACTGGATTTTCCCGGTCTCCCATTGTTTCGTAGCAACTATATTTTTAACCGTACATGGATATCGCTGGCTATATCCTCATCAACGGCAAATTGACTGTACCCGCTTTCGAAAACAAAGGAAGGCGACCTCTGCAACAAGGTGATCTGCCCGCCGGGTAGGATGCCCATGGACATCAGCTTTTGCAGTCGTGCCGGGTGACTCATTCGCAAGTAGGCGATCTGACCGGATTGGCCGGGCTTGCATTCACTCAGGGGAGCAATCAATCTGTCCACCTTGGTTCGGTTCTCTCGGCAGCACTCGCCCGGTGGGATCGGATTACCATGCGGGCAGAAGACCGGATGACCGAGCAGGGTGCAAATACTTTCGTCCAAACCCTCGACCAGCGCATGTTCCAAACGGCAGGCTTGCTCCTCCATTTGTTCGTTTTCTGTCTGCAGGATATCCGCCACCAAGCGTTCGCCCAGGCGATGGCGACGGATGGCACGACCGGCTTCTACGGAACCGCGGGCAGTCAATTTCCAATCCGTAGTGGCATTATGGATCAGGCCCAGCAGTTTTAGTTCCATAAAATCTTCTGGATTGCCGCCAGAAGCCTTAAAGGAAGGCTGCCCTTTCTCTTCAATGGCAATCCAAAATTTTTCCAACAATTCTTGTCCGTTCTCACTGATCTTCATTCGTAACATTCCAATTCGAGGTTGCACACGGGAAGTTTTTAAGCTACTGCGCTTTCAACGAAGCACGACTCCATCCTGCTTACTTGATGGGAACGCGTTTGTGCTAATTTTGTTCTTGGGTTGCCTAAATATTTTTTGCGCCCAGGTTAGGAACAATGATTCAGGCGGCATTTCATAGCCACATCGCGGACATCGCACTAGGCGACAATGTCGTACGATAGGACAGCCGTTGCAGGCTTGTTCAGCCGAGGCAGGATCAAATTCGTAGGCGCAAAATCCGCATTTCATCATTTGGAAATGTCCGCCACGATTCACAAGATAATCCCGGATATGTTCAACATCCAGTTGACCAAACCGCCGATCAAGAACGCAAAAGGAAACACAAAGGCACTGATACCCAGCGCGGCTTTCCAACCGCGTTCTTTAATCGTGACTGAGAATTGCGCAATGCACGGCACGAATAGGGTTAGCGTGATTGCCGCGACCAGGATCTGGTTATTCGTCATCACAGCCTGCAAGTCGTATAGCCCGGCGGCGCCATAATCCCGGCGGAAGAAGCCAAACAGGAATGCCACCGCGGCTTGATCGGGTAGACCGAGCCAGTGAATCAGCGGCAGGATGAGCCTGACAATTACATCGAAGGCTCCGGTCAGTTTGCCGAGCCAGATGATCACGCTTGCAAACAGGAACATGGGCAGGACTTCACGGAAGTACCATTCCAGGCGGGTATATGTTTTTATCAAAACATTCGTCAATGTTGGCAGCCGCAGGGGCGGAAGCTCCATATAAAACGTGGGCTTTTCGCCCGGCATCAGTCTTGCGGCTAATAACCCCACCAATAAAAAAACCCCGGCTACAATTCCTGTCCAAAATATCATCATGAGCGGATTAGCAGCCATCAATCCCAGCATCACACCCAGTTGCGCCGAGCAGGGGATTGCCAGGGCGAGGAGGAGTGTGCTCAGAAATCGTTCCCGGCGGGTCTCCAGGGTTCGAGTGACGATCGTTGCCATGGTATCGCAACCGAAACCCAGGACCATCGGGATAACAGCGCGGCCGTTTAAGCCGATCTTCTTGAAAATCCGGTCGATCAATAATGCCAATCTTGGTAGATAACCGCTATCCTCGATGATTGAAAATAACAGGAAAAACGTACCTACGATGGGCAGGATCAACGCGACCGCATAGCGAAGTCCCAGGGTAATCAATCCATACTCGCCACCGATCAAATCGCGTACGGCCTGCCAGGGTATGGTCGCAGCAAGGAAAGCGTCCACCCGGGGATTGATATAAACCCCAAAAACCTGGTTCTCCAAAAAGCCTACGAGTTTTTGGGCTCCGATGACTCCCACAAATTGGTAAAGAAGGTAGAGGGCGGCAGCCAGGATGGGAAGACCGGTTAGTGGGTTGATCATGAGGGCTGAAAGCATTTCACGCACTCCGTGCGGACGTTTGTCGGGATGGATTAACACATCGCCAAGCATCCGCTTGGATGCTTCGCGTTGGTCATTCGCTATCACATAGGACAGAGGGTGAACAAATGATCTCTCGGCATGACGAATGATGTCGTTAATCTCCTCTAATCGGGAAAATTCCTGCTCGGCAACCAGGGTGGTCACATGAGGATCTCTTTGCATAACCAACAGCGAGATCGACCGTCGGGACAATCGATAATTACCCTGCAGTCTGAGTCCCAGTTGCCTGATGGCTTCTTCGATTTGAGGGTGATAGTCAATGAGATGGCGGTAGTCTTGTGAAATCTCGTTAATGGATTTACTACGATCCATGACGATTTTGATTAGCTCCTGCGTGCCTTTTCCGAAAGCAATCGCAGTTCCTACAACCGGAATGCCTAAAGCTATTTCTAATGCACGAAGGTCTATCCGAACACCCAGCCGGTCGGCCTCATCCATCAAGTTTGCGGCTAGTACAACCGGCAACCCCGATTCGATCAACTGAAGGGTCATGGGCAGCATGCGGTCAAGATTTTTGGCATCCACCACATGAATGACTACGGCCGGTTGTTCGATCAGCAGGATGTCGCGCGCCACTTGCTCTTCTTGGGTCAGCGGGAGCAGTCGGTACATTCCCGGTGTATCGACTACGCCGATCTTCTGGTCTCCTAGTTTTCCATAACCACGCGCGATCTCGACAGTTGTGCCGGGGTAATTCGAGACGGTTACATAAGCACCGGTTAATCGATTGAACAACACGCTTTTACCAACATTGGGTGAACCTACGATTGCCACCAATGGAAGACCACGGGTATCTTTATCGGATCCTCCATGGCAACCCTGCGTTCGGCTTATGTGGGGTGCAGGTTGTAAAGTAATGCTTTCTCCCATGTGACTAGTCTCGCTTGACCAGGATCTGCTCAGCCATCTGCAACCCCAGGGCTATATGAGCCTGACCGACCTGTAGAGTCAATGGTCCCTGCAAAGGCGTAGTGTTAACCAGGGTTATATGCTTGCCGGGAAGCAAACCCTGTTGACTAAAGTGTTCGACCACCTCAAGCGGACTCTCCGTGACCGACAAGATGGATGCGGACTCACCGATTCCCAGTTGATTTAAAGGGATTCCTTTCAGGGATTTACATTCACCATCGACAGTAGGGATTGGCTGGCCGTGTGGGCATTGAGCCGGGTTGTTTAAATAAATCGCCAGGGATTCGGTCACTTCCGGCGGTGTGTTATGTTCAAGGTTACACGTCAGCTCATAAAGTCGCGACCACTCGACTTTCAAATAGTCATATAAGAAGCATTCCCATAAACGCTGTCGTCGCAAGACGTTATTACCCAACTGCCTGCCTTTTTTAGTCAGGTTGACACCTTTATAGGGTGTATGGATCATCAAACCTTGATCGGTGAGTCGCCGGACCATCTCATTCGCAGAAACCTGGGTGACACCCAGTCGATTCGCAAGCCGGCTGACCGTGGGTGATACAAAAACATCGAGTTCGACCAGCGCCTTAAGGTACATCTCCTTACTTTCGCTGTATTTGGGACTCACCTTCAAGTTGGACGGTTGCATAATAAGGTCACCCATAGAAAATTGTTATGGTTGACCTTATTATCCGGTTGTTTCTTTTTCCCGCCAATGAATGAAAGTAACTTAGATTATGTGAAATTAGTAACCAAGAATAAACTCCCCAAAACCCATATCACAACCGCCTGTCATGTTTTCCCCCATCCTAAAAGGCCTACTGAAAAGAGTGGTTTATTTTTTCTTCCCAGGTGTGTTTGCCAGGGGAGGCAATTTATTTCCTTCCCCCCGTTTCACCACTTCAACCCAGAGTGAGGCAGCCAGTTCATACCCGATCACCGGATCATGGGGTTTCATCTGCAATCGCAAAGGTCCTCTGAAAGGTGCACAGCTTAACAAATGGAACGGAACTCCCGGTATGAGTTTGAGCTCAGCGATATAGTGTAGTTCTTCCAGATCATGGGTACGAACCCGGCTCACAACACAATCTGACCCGGAGGGTACGTCCAGGAGCGGCTCATCCTTTACCACTGGCATGACACCCGCCTTTGAAGGAATGGGTTCACCATGCGGGCAGCGGGTTGGATGTCCGCTCAATAAGTCGATTCGGTCTTCGAGCTCGTCATTGATCCCGCGCTCGAAAACATCGGATAGGGTGTGCGCTGAAGCCCAGTCATAGCCCATGACCTTTACAAGGAAAACCTCGACCATCCGGTGGCGCCGAAGGGCTGGCATGGCAATTTGCTCGCCAGCCCGGGTCAATCGGACGCCGCGATAAGGTTCGTGCTCCAGGAAACCAAGCTTTTTCATCCTGCTTACCATTCGAGCCGTAGCTTGTTGAGAGGACTCCGCGTGCTTAGAGAGTTCAGCTAAACCAACCGTCGGAGAATCTTGTTGGAGCCGGTAGATCTCGGCTGCGTAGCGTCTCATCGCTGTTGTGGTCATTCGGTCAGATCCATAAATAATAATTCAGACTAATAATATCAAATTTCTTCACCCTGGGTGATAACTTTATCCAATCGGGTTTATTTGAATTTAATCATAATAATCTAGATTATAAGGGTTGTACCGATTATAACTACACCACAATAATCATGTCCCTGAGAGGTGTAATGGATGCTTGCTAGTTTTTTGTTATCCCTGAGAGAAGGGATTGAGGCTGCTCTCATCATCGGGATCGTGCTCGGTGCAGTAAACAAACTGAATCGGCGTGATCTTATTCCTTCCGCATGGTACGGAACTGTCTGCGCGATCCTGGTCAGCCTGATTGCTGGAATTGCGCTGACCGCTCTTGGACTCAGCCTGGAAGGAGCTGCCGAGCAAATATTCGAGGGAATCGCAATGTTGGCAGCCGCGTGCGTGCTCACCTGGATGATCTTCTGGATGAATGGACAAGCTCACTATATTAAAGGGGAGCTTGAATCCGGTGTGAGCCGTGCTTCTTCTTCAGGCGGAGGGCGCGCCATATTTAGCCTGGCGTTTCTCGCCGTTGTTCGTGAAGGAATAGAACTGGCGCTGTTTCTAACGGCTGCAACATTTGCCACAGATTCCCAAAGTACACTCATCGGCGCGACCCTGGGATTAGGGACAGCAGCGCTGCTGGGTGCGGCGTTGTTCGCCTCGACCCTTCGTCTCAACCTCCTCCGATTCTTCAAGGTTACCGGCGTTCTCCTGATCCTGTTTGCAGCCGGTCTGGTAGCGCATGGTATTCACGAATTTAACGAGGTTGGCTGGATACCGCCGGTTATCGAACATGTTTGGAACCTCAATCCGTTCCTTGATGAGAACTCAACGGTCGGTTCCTTGCTCAAAGCTCTGTTTGGCTATAACGGCAACCCCTCTCTTACTGAAGCATTGGGTTACGCAGCCTATTTCGCAGTGATTTACATTGGTCTGAGGAGAGTCAATCAACCGGCTGAATCTTTGGTACAACAGACTGCCTAGGTTTCTGGTGGATCTTCAAAGCACGGTTGCAAGCGGCAACCGTGCTTTTTTTGTTCTTCATCCTGAGCACATCCAAGAAAGATTTGAAGACCTCAGAACAGGTACCAAGGCTAATCTCCGTTCTACACTCCTCTCATCATTCCCTAGTAAAATTCTACATAAATCTACATTGACCTGATATAAATGCCCTGTAAAATCTGCGTTCGGAGGTGAGGGCGTGAAAAACGCCCTTGCCGTTTTTAATGAATACAAAACGCATCCAGCTCGGGTTGATCCATGTCGCGGTCGCCATGACACTGGTCCCCATCAACAGCACCCTCAACCGGGTGATGATCAAGGAAATGGCGTTATCTGCCACCCTGGTAGCGATCCTCGCATCGCTACCATTTTTATTTTCACCCATCCAGGTAGCCATCGGTTCTTATTCGGATCGACACCCTCTCTTTGGTTTCCGTCGTACTCCCTATATCCTGGCAGGATTAATTTTGTGTGTATTCGGATTGGCCATCTCACCCCAGGCCGCCTTTTTGATGGAGCAACAGATCGGAGTCGGAATCCTGGTCGGCATCCTGGCATTTGGCGCCTGGGGCATGGGCTATAACCTTTCCAGCGTAACTTATCTCTCGCTGGCCTCGGAGATCTCGGGTGAGCACGGCCGCGGGAAGACAGTGGCGATCATGTGGTTCATGATGATCATCGCGATCATAATAACGGCCGTGGGTCTAAGCCGCTTGCTGGACCCATACTCCCCCGAGGCATTGGTTCGAGCGTTCGGGATCGTTGCACTTGCCTCCCTCCTGCTGGGCTTATTGGGACTCATCAATCTCGAACCGCGTTCAAGGACAGACCAGGAACGTCACTTGTCTGAGGAATATTCGCTTCGTCAGATGGCGGCCGCGATCACAGCCAATCCGGTCGCGCGTGTATTCTTTATTTATTTGCTGCTGCTGCTGGCAGCAATCCTTGGACAGGATGTGCTGCTTGAGCCTTTCGGTGCAGAGGCGTTCAATCTTTCCGTGAGCAGGACCACCCAGATTACCTCTGTGTGGGGAACATTTGTATTGGTAGCAATCCTACTTGCCTGGCTCCTGGAAGGTCATTTAAACAAAAAAACAGTTGCTCATCTTGGAAATTATGGTGCTCTGTTGGGATTCCTCATCATTATTCTTGGTGGGATAAATCGTTTGTCGAGCATATTTTATATCGGAGTAACCCTGCTTGGTTTCGGTACTGGACTTTCCACTGTCGCCAACTTATCTCTGATGTTTGACCTGACCGCGCCCGGCCAGGTTGGATTATTCATCGGCGCCTGGGGATTCTCGAGCTCACTGGCGCGGTTGATCGGTTCGGTGTTGGGTGGCGCGCTGCGGGATGTGGTCACACACATAAGTCGGGACGCCGTTTTCGGCTACATTGTCGTCTTTGGTGTTGAAGCGTGCATGCTGCTCGCTGCCTCCATCCTGCTTACTCAAATTGATGTGCGTGCTTTCCAGAAAAAGGTTGGCGAACCGGATTTCGTCGAGAAGATCGCTCTGGCAGCAGAAAGCACATGAACGAGGATTGGCTCACCCTGGCAAAGGCAGCCCAACTCCTGGGAGTGCATCCCAGCACGGTTCGGTTGTGGTCGGATAAAGGAATTCTGCCTGTGCATCGCACCCAGGGTGGACACCGTCGCTTCAAACACAGCGAGATCCAGCTTTGGGCCGAATCCAGTTTGAAGTCAGGTGCTCTCGAACCTGAGGGAATGCTGAACGAAGTGATCCGGAACGTACGAATGCACATCTCCGAAGGCCGGCTGGAGGCCGAGCTCTGGTATCGGAAGCTGGACGACGTGGCGCGTCAACAATACCGACAAAGCGCCAGATCCCTTTTCCAGGGTTTGATGAATTACCTGAGCACGGATGGCGGAGAAGGCGCATCGGAAGCTTATGCCATCGGCTATGAATATGCCTCCCGCGCCCGCCGCTACGATTTGAGCTACGTCGAGGCAGCCCGTGCCTTCCTTTTTTTTCGGGATACGTTGATCGAATCAGTGATCAAGGTTTATAGCGAAGCCCATATGCCTGCCAGCTGGATGGCAAAGATGTTTCATAAAATCCACGCCTTTACGGATGATATCCTGATCAGCCTGCTGGAAACCTTTAAAAAACTTGAATCGGTTAATCGCTAAGGAAAACACTGCGAATTCGTACCCACCCGCAAGACCCAATCCTTCTCTAGGAAAATCAAATGCAAAACATCACCCATTACATTCCTATTCTCACAACAATCGTAGGTCTCGTATTTTTAAAGACCCTTTACCTTCATTGGCGCAGGAAACCCTCAGCAACATATCTGATGTGGTGGACGATCGGCATATTCACCTACAGCCTCGGTACCCTCACTGAATCCATCAATGTGTTGTTCGGGTGGAGTGTGCTGAATATGAAGGCTTGGTACATCGCCGGTGCGCTGCTTGGCGCGTTTCCACTGGCGCAGGGCACGGTCTACCTGTTGTTAAAAAAGAAGACCGCAGATATTCTCAGTTGGTTCTTCAGTGTGTACATCGCGATCGCAGCCATTGCGGTCAGCCTGTCACCCGTGGATATGACCCTGGTAGACCCAACCACACTGACCGGCAAGGTCATGACCTGGTCCTGGGCTCGGCTTTTCTCGATCCTGCCGAACACCTACTCCCTCGTTTTCCTGGTTGGCGGCGCAGCCTGGTCGGCTGTCCAATATGCCCGCAGGCATGGCGCAGGCAACCGGGTGCTCGGCAATTGGCTGATCGCGATTGGCGCACTGCTCCCTGGCATAGGTGGAGCCTTCACCCGAATGGGTTATGTTGAAGTATTGTTTGTAACCGAGTTCATCGGCATTTTGTTGATTTTCGCTGGTTACCGCGCCATGACCACGGTGGAATCAGCATCGATCCACGCCGCCCAGCAAGAAACGCCTGCGGATTAGCGATTAAAAAAGAAATGCAAAGGCGTCGCGACGTCCTTGCATTTCCTTAACCGGGTTCGAAAATTCTAGGCGGGTACTTTTTGATCTACGCTATTATTTATTCGGGTGAACCAGGTACCGTCTTCGAGTTGATCCATTGTTTTCCACATCAATCCTAATAGGATCAGGGGCGCTGCAAACCTGGCATACGACCACGGATAGAAGTCGAATGTAGGCAGAAAAAACTGAAGGAAATAAGCTGTCCCAAACCAGATCCATTCAGATGGGTATTGCAGGCGCTTCAACATGATCAGGAACGGCAAGCTCAGCATGATCCCATGGTGCTCCCAGACCAGGGGGGAGGCTATGACCATTAAGATGAACAAGCTCGGTATGGCATTGAACAGCAGGTCAGACTGATCAGCCTGAACGCCTAAAAAAGGCTTATGCCTGATGGAGCGGATCATTAAGATCAAGACTGCGATGGCGGTCAGCAGTTTGGCAAGCATAACCACGATCTGGACGACTGAATAATCCACCTTGAAAAAGGATAGGGTGGTTCCAAGAACCGAGTCAAATGAACTGTCATGAAAACTTAAAATGCGGGGGGCATTCAAGTTCGAAAAATTTCTTATAAAGTCAAGGAAGGGATCGGGACCGTGCGTCAAAATCGTCAAACTCGCCAGCAAGACAAGGTTGACCGCGAGCAAGCTGGTCCATTTCCACCGTCGGTTTAAGAGGAATGCGGGCACCAGGACGACCGGAGAAGACTTTAGATGGATCGCAGCCGCCATGGCCAGCGCGGAGAGATAGGTTCGGCTTGTAAACCAGAGCAGGCTTAACAAAACCAGGTTGATAAGATGAAAGTTAACCTGGACGTAAAACAAGCTTCGCAACAAAGGCATGTTCACGAGCATGAATGCTGTGGTCACCAGCGCGGCGAGACGTTTCGAAAAATTGTAGCGTTCAAGAGTGAGATGCAAAAGAAAATAAAATAAAAACAAGGAAGCCACATTCATCAGCCATGCTGCAACCAGAATCGTCTCATCCCCATACGGAACGAGGAACTCAAGCAGGTTTGCCCATAATGGCGGGTACAGATAGGTATCCGGCAGCGGCTGATTGAGATATAAGCTGCGGGCAGCATCCGTGTAGTAGGAGATGTCGCCATACCGAAACCGCTCACGCAGCACATTCATATACAAGAATGCAACGGAATAAAACCCGGCCCAGGTCCAGGAATTGCCGGTCTCGATCCTGCCTCCCTGCAACTGCCAGAGCAGGAAACCGGCCAGCAGCCACGTGATAGCCACTGAAAGCAGAGTTATGGATTGCAGCGTATAAGGACTGTCCTGGATAAAGTAATCAAAACCCTCCAGGCCATGCCTGCAGTAGGTCCAGCCGGCAACAGCCACGATTAACCCGGTAATTGAAATCCAGACAAATATTCCGATCCGTGCAGCTCTGGTCATGGATCTACCCTGTCTATCAAGTTTCCGATCTTAGTCTCATTGATCGAATTTCTGCTGCCCAACCTGGTACGCTTCACGGACGTAACTTCCCAAGCGTTCATCGAGTTGGGCTGTGTCAGTCAGTTTGAAATGATAAACGTAATTTATGGGCGGAATTTTCTCGACTTTATCGAACCGGTCATCCTGGATGGGTCGCTTTAACCAGAAGGTGCAATCTACCCATTGCTTGTGGATGATCGCACCCGAAAACCGCACCCGCGCCTGGAAGCTGATGCGCGATTTTTGTGGAATCACCGTAACAGGACCGCCATACTTTCGAACAAAACCAAGCCAGGCATCAAATAATTTCCGAATGGTAGGCTCTTTCCCAGTAAAGTGTGCATCCAAATCCACCTGCGTACAGGAATGCCACATGTTAGGTGTGACGAATCGATGACCACACCGGGGACATTTCCAGAGCGGTTGTGTCTCGGGGTTTACCTTAGGCATATCATTACCATTGTCGTAAGGAATTGCGATTCATCTAGTCGGATTTATGCGCTCTATTTATCCAAAAACCAACAGGTGTCAATTCGGCTCGCCTGCATCAACCCCTCGCAATAGCGAAGGATGAACTTTTATGAATTCTTTCCCATTTGCTCTGATTAACTTACCTGAACTCGATCCTATTATAAATAAAAATATGCAGCCTTATATTTATCTTACTGTGTTGGATAACATGAGCAAGTTTATATAATTTCGAGTAGGGAAACCAGATTCGCTCGCAGGTCAGGTTCTTGTTCAATTCTCCTCACCAAGTCAATCCAGGCTTGTTGAAATAATGAGCAGAGCGGTGCAGCGAACTTTGCGTGATCCATTGCTTGTTTAACGATTTTTTCAGGCGAACCAAAACGGGTAATCCATTCGGGCGTTGCCTGGGATCGCAGGGCGGAAAGAGCCTGGGATTCAAGGCCCTCCCCTAATAGAGCACCTGGATACGGTTCCAGCCAGACGGGCTCGATAAAGCCATGCATGCGCAGTTTCTCATGTTCATAAAGGAATCGGAAAACGTCTTCACGCGTGCGCTGATAAGGCGGCGTGTCATAATGGCTTGGGGGCATATGCAGGATTTTTAGGGCGGGATCAAACCACCATGGGATAGCCTGAAGTCGTGCATTGATCAGGTAATCGATATCTTCGCCGCGGGTAATTCCCGGATCAAAACACACACTTGTGAAAAGATCGCGGTGGAAAACCATATTTCCCCCAAGTGTCAAAGGTGAAGATTTAATCGCGCCATTGCCTTCGGATAATTTACGCATAGCATCATTGATATATCGCGCCTTGTCCAAGAACGGGTTGCCGGTGGAAGGCGACTCATTTAGCAGCACGCTGCCATCAGCCTGGAGATAAGGACCGGCTAATCCCAAGACAGGGCGTCCCTCGTTGTTCCTGCCGATATATTTAAGCGCGTTATCCAGGTAATCCGGTTTTACGCGTTCATCATCGTCCAGCGCAACGATGACATCAACACCAAGGAGGAGTGGAATGAGCAGCTGAAAATTACGGATGCCACTATAGCTGACCAGGTTGAGCATTTCCCTGGCCGCTTCTGGTATCTCCACGCGGCTCATGATCCTTCCTGCGAGCGACGCATCGCAAATGTAAATTTCAAGCCGCTTCCGAAAGGGATCAAGCAGGCTGCGAACGTGTGTGCCTGCTTCATCCCCCAGGTCCGGATGTGACGAGCCCACTAGAACCAATAGCGTGAAATGTTGATTGTTCTGTGCACAAAGATCCTCGATTAATGGAACGAGCGTGCTTGTTCCATCCAAAGGGGTGGGATGGTCGAAGGAGGCGCTGGTTGCACGATGACTATCCTTTGAAGGCCATGTCCAATAGGTTGGGACAATGACACAAATATTCATCTTTATCCAACAATTGTAGAAGCGGCTGAAGAGGCAGTAAGGTTGATCAATTATTTATCAAAATAGGTCTTCCAATGGCTCAGGTTTCTTGCCGGAATTTTTGAAAAAATGTTCTCAGTTCTTCAGCCAGCGCCACTGGCTCTTCAAGTGCCGGGAAATGCCCGCCCCTTGACATCTCTGTCCAGCGATGGATGTTATAACAGCGTTCAGCAAATTCGCGCGGCACAAGCAGATCCTTCTCGCCCGGAAACATGGCAATTCCAGTCGGCGTGTTGACTCGCTCACCAGGTCCCAGCAGATATCGACCAGTGAGATTCCTGGCTTCGTAATATCTCCGCATGGATGAGTTAATGGTGTCCGACACCCAATATATGGTGATATTCGTCAGCAATTCATCCTTTGTAAATCTCGACTCAACCTCGCCACCGCAGTCACTCCATTCGCGAAATTTTTCTACGATCCAGGCTGCCAATCCTGCAGGGGAGTCATTCAACCCGTAAGCCAGGGTTTGCGGTCGCGTCGCCTGGATCTCAGCGTAAGCACCATCTTTCTTGTGCCATTGGTGGACACGTTCGACATAGTCCCTCTCGGCATTGGACAGATCACTCGGAAGAGGATCGGGCCATTCCAGGTCTACGGATCCAATATGGATCGCGGATACAACATCAGAATGAAACCTACCCAGTGCACTGGTAACCCGTGCTCCGATATCCGTTCCATGCGCTACGCATCGGTGAAATCCCAGCACCTCCACCATGAGTTTGTGCCACAAATCATCCACCCGTAGAAATCCGCTTTTCAACGGTCGGCTGGAAAATCCAAATCCTGGAAGAGAAGGCACAACGACATCGAACGAATCTTCCGTGTCCACACCGTATCCATGGGGATCGGTGAGCATATCGATGATCTTGTACATCTCAAAAAAGGAACTGGGCCATCCATGGGTGATGATCAACGGCAGGGTATTGGAGGTTTTTCCACGGACATGCACAAAATGAATGGTGTGCCCATCCACGTCCGCCGTGTACTGGGGAAACTTGTTGAGGATCTCCTCCTGCGTCCTCCAATTAAACTTATCGATCCAGTAAGCAACCAATTCTTTCAAGTAGCCCATATCCACCCCGTAACTCCAGCCGCTCTCCTCTACCTGATCAGGCCAACGAGTCGCCTTGAGGCGAGCGCGCAGATCATCCAGGATTTCCTGCCTGATGGCTACCTTAAAAGTTTCCATGGTTTCTCGCCTGCAAAATAATGATCCGGATGATCATCAGCAACATCGAATTACCAATGTTGGCGGTGTTTTATCCTGTTCTGAATTGCCAGCGGGTCGAGCTTCCGCTGAACTCGGGTTCATGTTCTATAAAACCGAATACCGTTCTCGGACGTACAATGTAAATATTCGATTCCTCGGGATAACGTGTTGCGTATTTCTTCTGGTAAAGACGGGCTATGCCATCTAGGGCATTTACCTCGCTGATCAGTTCAGCAACGCCTTCCACGATCACGGCTTCCACCGCGTTTTCAGTCGTAACCACACAATTCGGATTGTGGTTCAGATTCCGGGCTTTGCGGCTGATCCGACCCGTGCTGAAATAAAAGGCGTCCTCCAGCCATAATCCCCATACTGCCATCGCGTGCGGACGGCCATCCGGCTGCGAGGTGGCGACCCA
>Ga0154778_1043_pt1 | contig 15329 bp, 14 predicted proteins | sample Rifle2008BG16ft_FD_105786 | JGI IMG/M metagenome (GOLD analysis project Ga0154778, IMG submission 105786) | Chloroflexi bacterium RBG_16_51_16 | reverse complement strand
AGGGTCTTGCCCTCGGGCTTGTCCTGCTGCTGCTTGGTATTAGCATCATGCTTTATGCGGTTTATCAATCCCAGACTGCCGGTTTCGAAACCATTGGATTTGTTCGCAGTGTTCGGCTTGTCTTCGGTGGAAGTCTGGCTGTGATCCTAGGCGTGCAAGTGATCCTGACCAGCATTATGTTGAGCATGCTTGGGATCAAGATATCGCATCCGGTCCACGAAGTCGACACTGTTGTCCGCGGCTAAATAATCAGATGGTGGAGTCAGGTCGATTTAGTAACCGAACCTATCATCGCCCCCACGATTGGGAATTCGAACTCAAATCTTCGTTGAATGAGGGTTTATCCTGAGGATAAATTTTCCTCCCTTTCCCTCACCGCTTAACCTTGAAGACAGTCTTTAAAAAACCTCCGGGAGCTTTGATCTCCCGGAGGTTGAGAGTGCGGGTTGGTTAGTCTAACAGGTCCCTGGGTATGTTCCCACCGTTAGCTGCGATCTTCTTAAGCACAGCTTTATGCAGCCAGGTGTTCATTTTCGCCGAATCGCTCATCAGGTCAGCCGGGCAGCCAAGTTCCTTGGCAAGCTCGTTGCGTGCCTCGCGGCTGCTGTCGATATCCAGGATCTTCAGGAGGTCTACGATGGAAGTCTTCCAGTTCAAACCCGAATCTTTGTTCATCGTTTCGAGTTTCTTTATGACATCCACCTCGGACATCGGCGCCGCACCAACTCCGGACGCAGACTTGGCTCCACCCCGAAAAGCCTCTGCTTCCTTTTCGGTCATTGGCCTCCCCATGGGTCTGACAGAAGGCCCCGCACCACCACCCACCTCGGGCTTGGCCTTGCCCAAGCCCAGCCTGTCTAAAATTTTATCTAGTAAACTCATTTTCTCTCCTTCGTTTAATCGATTGTTCGTGGAAAAAAATTACAGACGCACGATCCTTACGCTTGACTCTTATAATTATAACTGCTTTTCTGGCCGACCTTGAAAATTCTCATCGAAATTGGATTCGGTATCCTGGCAATGCAGTTTTCATGCGGAGGGTAAATTAAAGCTCAGATGTTATTTTATCTTTGATTGAGACAGAATGTTTATCCAAGTGATCAAACTCTGGTTACTAAAAGAGGTTCGTTACCAGAATGGCGTATCATTGGTCCAATCCGAGAATGGAGCATTCCTACGGAACCCATCCATCCTGACATTCTAGCCCTCATTCAGCGAGCTCTGGAAGAAGATGTAGGCAGTGGGGATATCACCAGCAACAGCATCATTCCAAAAGACGCTCGTGCGAAGGGAAGGATTTTTGCAAAAGAAGCAGGTGTGATTGCCGGCCTGGAAGTCGCCAAGGCGGTTTATGCTTATTTGGACCCGGATGTTTTGTTCCAAGCAGAAATGATCGAAGGAAGCCTGGTGAAAGCGGGGGGCAACCTGGCCATCGTCTCTGGGTTTGCTCGCTCCCTGCTGACCGCCGAGCGGACTGCCCTTAATTTCCTTGGCCGCATGTCTGGTATAGCCAGCCTCACCCGCCGTTTCGTGGATGCGGTGGTTGGTACGAAGGCTGTCATCCTGGATACGCGTAAGACAGCCCCCGGGCTCCGGCAGCTGGAAAAGCTGGCGGTGAGGCTGGGGGGTGGCAGGAATCACCGCACAGGGCTTTATGATATGCTTCTCATCAAGGATAACCACATTGACTTCGCCGGAAGTCTGGCTGAGGCTGTCCACCTTGCTCGTGCAGCTCATGAAGATGTCGAGCTGGAGGTCGAAGCTCGCACCCTCGAGGATGTGCGAATTGCCCTCGAACTGGAGGTCAGGCGGATCATGCTGGACAACATGCCGGTTGATGAAATGACTCGAGCAGTAGGACTTTCCAGTGGACGAGCCCAATTGGAAGCCTCGGGAAACGTGTCCCTGGAGAATGTCCGCAGGATCGCTGAAACCGGGGTGGACTTCATTTCTGTTGGCGCACTGACCCATTCAGCCCGGGTATTGGATATTTCGTTTGAATTAATCCGGGGATAGTAAAATCCTTTGGAGCAATAACATCGGTTTCCTGCTACTGTGACGAATTGACTGTCAGGATGATCTCGATCGGAAAATTTATCACCTGCCCTCGGCTGAGGATCGATAACCTATCGAATTGATGATTTCAGTAATTTAAAGGTTAATGTATGGATCAAGAAGCGAATCAAATTTATGAAAAATTGAAAAACAAACTTGGGAAAATTGTTCCCGATGTTGAACTGGTTATTAAGTCTCAGATCGCGGTCGAGATCAATGAACTAAAGAAGCAGCGCAATGCGGTCATACTTGGCCACAACTACATGGAACCGGTCCTGTTCTATTCGGTGCCTGATTTCACTGGCGATTCGCTTGACCTCAGTCGCAAGGCCGCCCAGACCGACAAGGACGTTATCGTGTTCTGCGGAGTGAGGTTTATGGCAGAGACCGCAAAAATCCTCAACCCCAGTCGGACCGTTCTCCTCCCTTCAAACAAGGCTGGTTGTTCCCTGGCAGCCAGCATCACCGCCGAGGATGTGCGCATGCTCCGAAATAAATTTCCGGGTGTTCCAGTTGTGACGTATGTCAATACCTACGCCGATGTAAAAGCCGAGAGCGATATTTGTTGTACGTCGAGTAACGCGATTGCCGTGGTTGAATCGCTCCATGCGGACACGGTCATTTTTCTTCCCGATGAGTATCTGGCTAAGAATGTGGCGAACGAGACCGGCAAACACATCATCTTCCCGACCGTTTCCGGCACCGTCGCCTCCGCTGGGACAGATAATCTGCTCGATGTCCAGATGATCGGTTGGCATGGTCGCTGTGAAGTGCACGAGAAATTCACCGTACAGGATATCGAAACCGTCCGGGCTCAATTTCCGGACGTGGCCATCCTCGCCCACCCCGAATGCAGTCCTGAGGTTGTGGCGGCGTCCAATTTCTCCGGAAGCACGAATGCCCTTATCAGGTATGTGCAGCAGTCCAATGCGCCGCAGTATTTGCTGCTGACCGAATGCTCGATGGGCGATAATATTGCTGCGGCAAATCCCGAAAAGGACATGCTCCGTTTGTGCATGGTCCGCTGCCCTCATATGAATACGATCACCATGGAAGATACCCGGGATGCCTTGAAGTTAAATCGTTATGTCATTGACATCCCCGAAGAGATCCGGGTCAGGGCTTTTCAGGCTGTAGACCGAATGATCAAGATAGGGTAGTCGTGAAGACCACCGATGTCCTGGTCATCGGTTCCGGCATTGCCGGGATAACCACTGCCATCCGCTTGGCTCGCAATCCCGCTCGCCGAATTATCTTATTGACCCGTTCGGCGGACCTGCACGATTCCAACACCTTCCAGGCCCAGGGCGGAATTGTCACTCACGGACCGGATGATTCCGTGGATCTCCTGGTAAAGGATATCCTGGAAGCCGGTGCGGGTGCTTCCCATCCTGAAGCTGCAAGGATCCTCGCAGAAGAGGGGCCGCCTCGTTTGGAGGAAGTGCTGATCCAGCAGGCGAAGATCCAATTCGACCGTGATCAGGATGGTAAGCCTGCCTTCGGCCAGGAAGCTGCCCATTCCCGCCGCAGGATCCTGCATGTCAAGGACGGTACCGGGATCGCCATCAGCAATGGCCTGGTTGCTCTTTTGAAGAAATTTCAAAACATCGAAGTCCTCTCCAACGCTACCGCGGTCGATTTGATCACCTATCCCCATCACTCAAAAAATCCGCTGGATAATTACCGCGGGATTACCTGCCATGGTGCATATGTGTTTGATCGCTCGGGTAATGCTGTTCACCGGACACTTGCCGCGAAGACCGTGTTAGCCACGGGTGGCTTGGGACGCATTTATCGCCATACAACCAACCCAGCCGGCGCCCGTGGAGATGGATTGGCAATGGCCTTCAGGGCAGGTGCCCGCATCGTCAATGCAGAATACGTTCAATTCCATCCGACCATTCTTGCTGCGCCAGGCGCTGAAGGATTCCTGATCACCGAAGCCGTGCGCGGCGAGGGCGGTGTCCTGCTTGATCCTGCCGGTTTCCCGTTCATGGAAAAATATGCACCGGAATGGAAGGACCTCGCCCCGCGGGATATCGTAGCCCGGGCAATTCATGTTGAAATGGAGGCGAACGGCTATTCGCACGTCCTGCTCGATATCGCTTCGCACATGTCCCCGGACGCTCTGAAATCCCGCTTCCCTCACATTTATGAGCAGTGCAAGCGGGTCGGAGTGGATATCACCCTGGAATCCATTCCGGTCGTCCCCGCTGCACATTATTCCTGCGGTGGAATCGCCGTGGATGTTTGGGGTCGTGGCAGTATCGGTAACCTTTACGCGGTCGGTGAAGTCGCCTGCACTGGACTGCATGGAGCGAACCGTCTGGCATCCACCTCCCTGTTGGAGGGGCTCGTCTGGGGCTGCCGCGTCGCACAGGATATCGAAGTAGAGCTGCTCGCCAGTCACCCTGTCGTCCCGACCCGAGAGGACATCCCCGCCTGGGACGAGAGCGGTTTGATCACCGATTCGGACCCCGCCCTTATCCAGGGGGATATGCAAACCATCCAGAACATCATGTGGCACTATGTAGGTCTGATCCGTTCGGCCGACCGGTTGACGCGCGCGATCCGCGAGCTGCGCCATTTGCAGACCGAGATCGAGACCTTCTACCGCAATACCAAATTAAGTGATGGGTTGATCGGCTTGCGTAACGCGGTCGAGGCCGCCCTCCTGGTTGCCGAGGCTGCCTACCATAACCGCCAATCCCGCGGCTGCCACTTTCGCGCCGACGCTGTGGAGGCTGGGGATCGATTGCTTTGATGCCAGATCATGTAATTGGAGGATAGGGCTCAGGGCGTTGATATACTGTTCGAAAAAGTTTCCGGGCCAAATACCTCTCGAACAATTTCCAACATATCAAAACCGTAATTGCCTGCCGGATATTTGTCTCCCAGATCGGCTGTCGGCTCGATTGTTGTGGCTTCTGCCCAGTTATTCCAGGTGTTGATCCATACCAATTTCCAGCCCTTGCTGCCGGTTGGTTGGGAATAATTACGCGCGACTTCGGCCATGTGAATTACTTGATCTTTGTTCAAGGCAGGCACATATATATTGCCGCCGTCTTTTCCGCGCAAACGGTCATCATACTGGGGTGCCCAGCCTGGCTGGAGGTTTATGGTTTCCTCCCGGCCGGTCACTTTTAAGTCCTGGATATTAGCCTGCCATTTTTTTAGAATTTTCTCCTGCTCCAGGCTGGCTTGCTCAACATCCTTGGGCCAACCATTCATCCCCGGGATAAGGAAAGTAAAGTTCGTATTGGCGTCATAAGCGGAGGCAAGCTGTTTATTAAATCGATCAGATCGGATGATATCTCCTACAATATACACATCATAACCTTGCTCGGAGGCTTTCTGTCGCGCCTCCTTGAACGCCCCGCTGAAGTTGCCGATCGCATTCCATGTCCCCCAGACATACACGACAGGTCTCCCATCGATCGAAAGATAGTGAGACTCTTTGAAATACTTGCGTGCAAAGTGATCAAAATCCGCGACAAACGTGTTATAGACTTCGGGGTCGTCGAAATTCATACCTTGGCTAAAATCGACGGTAAGTCCCGGGGTTTGGAGTACCCTGAGGACAAGGTCATAGAAAATGACCCAGCGGATCCGATCGAGGTTTGGAGCCTTAAGGAACGCATCATCAATGTTCTCCTCCAGGGAGCCGCTGATTTCTCTTGGTGTGGTCCACTCCAGTGAAAAGGCATCCACGCCGTAATCCGCGGCCTAATCGATCTGCTGCTTCAGGACTGCCCGATTTGAACTGAAATACGTGTGACCGAGTGCCGGTTCAAAAGGTGTTGTCCGTTTGCCGCTGCAATCGAAGGCTTCGAAACCCCCATGGCATCCATCACCGAAATACCAGAGATTCAGCTGGGCAATAACAATATTCTCGTTCGGACCTTGAAGAAGCGTAGGTATCGAAGTCGGTGTAGCACCGGCACCAGGCGAAGATTCCTTCGGGATCCCTGAACTCGTTGGTATCGACAGGGTATTGCATGCCAACATCGCAACAACGATAATGAAAACCAGGTTCTTGTTCATGGCACTCTCCTTCAAGCCGAGCGACGATTGCTGTCGGTTTATTCTCGTCATTGCGGTTAGTGATCTCATATCACGTTCAGGATGATTTTCTCCCTATTTGTTGCTGGTCATCATTTCCAATCTGATGAAGATTATGACCGAAACGCACAGGGAAGTCCATAGCGTATTACGACATTTTAGATATAAAATCTCTTCGTGATAAAATTGCACCATCCCACAGTTAGACATGCCAGCCCAAAAAAAATTGTCCACTGTCGATGAATATATCCAATCCTTTCCGAAGGAGGTCCAGAACGCCCTGGGCAAGATTCGGCGGACACTGCATAAAGCTGTGCCCGGAGCAGTGGAAACCATCAGTTATGGTATTCCCTGTCTAAAGGTGGATAGCCGATATCTGGTTTACTTTGCGGGTTGGAAGAACCACATCAGTCTCTACCCGATCCCCTCAGGTACTCCAGCATACCGGAAAAAAATTGCAGATTATGTTGCCGGCAAAGGCACTCTCAAATTTCCCCTAACTGAAAGTATTCCCCTCGATATTGTGGAAGATACCGTTAAGCTACTTCTTAAAGATAAGAAAGGAGCGCTTTACTAATGACAACCAATCAAGCGATCATCCCGTGCCTGTGGTTCGATAAAGAAACTGAGCAGGCGATGAATTTTTACATCTCGGTTTTTTCAGGCGGGCCGGTCAAGCGCGGCAATTCAAAGGTCATTTCCATCCTGCGCTATGAGAAGGGTATGGAAACCCCCGGCATGCCGGAATTCGAAGGAAAGATCCTGACTGCCGTGTTTGACCTCAACGGTCAGCGCCTGATAGCCTTGGATGGAGGTCCAATCTTCAAATTCAACGAGGCAATATCTCTAACGGTTGAGTGTGACGATCAAAACGAGATCGATTACTACTGGGGAAAACTATCTGCCGTTCCGGAAGCGGAGCAGTGTGGTTGGCTCAAGGATAAATACGGCCTTTCATGGCAGATCGTACCGAAGGGAATGCAAGAAACGATGAGTGATCCTGATCGCAAGAAGGTCGCCAGGGTGATGAACGCCGTATTGAAGATGAAGAAAATAGTTATCAAGGATTTGAAATCTGTGTAGGTTTCCTTAACCACTTCGAACCTGTACTGAAAAAAGCAAATATCCCGCTCTCAGTTTCAACTTCCGAGAGGCGGGATATTTTTTATTATGATCTATGAGTTATTCTATTGAAACTCAGGCTGGTTGCCTTGGTGCACTCCGGGGACTCAGGTAAACCGTCCCGCTGCGCGTGCTGTAACTCGCCCAGATGACCTTTCCGTCCAGCTTGTATTCGTCCAATAAGATGGTTCGGCCGTCTGCGCCGGTCTTCTCGATAACACTGCTCTTATCCGCTGGCAGACAGATCACCTTGACCTGGCCATCGCTAGCATTACCGGTTCGTACGAAATGCTCGAGCACCCTCAAGATGAGTTGTTTTTCTATGGATGGCATGCTCTTCCTCATATTTTATTGGAGCCGGCCGCGAGCATGTGTTGTAACTCCTGCTCGGCTTGCGCCTGGCTGATGGAAAGCGCATATCCCCACTCACCGATGAGCGCATTTTGGGTAAGTCTAAGGAGCGCCTGGTCGCTATCGCTCAAGGTTCGGCCCTGCTTGAAGCCGCAAAGATCCCGAATAACCCTGAAGAACGATTCAGGCCGCCCTTGCTTTAACAAATCGATCAATTGGATTTTACGTTTATGTCGATCGTCCGGAAGCGGTTCGCCGGGGCTGGACAGGATCATCAGCATCTTTTTAAATCCGGATGCCGGCATGGGGTGCCGTAGGCGGCTTCCTAAATTGCCATCTCGCGGAACCCAGACGGTCATATCCCGCACCTGGACAACGTAATAGAGCATTTTCGATCCAGATATATCCCGCTCCTCCAGGCGTACGACCTTTCCCAGGCCATAATTCCAATGAATGACCGGGTCGCCTGCGTGGAAATCCATTGATTTCTCCATTTGCTATTCACCTATTGTATATAGAAGAAAAAACGCCAGCCGGACAAAAAGGACTGGCGTCTTGAACCCGTCGATCTTGGGGGATGTTTATCAATTATATCATCAATCCAAGCTAAAATCCGCGGGCTAAGAATGACTATTACGATGGTTTGCGTTAAATGCAAAAAATTCGGAAATTTCTTCCGCCTGTATATGTTGATGTAGATATTTACGATTAGTTTTTTAGCACAGGCCTGAACTTATACCCGTACACGATCATACCGCGTTCATCCCCGTCATCCCTCATCTTGCGTGTGACCATCTCGACCGGCATACCGATCTCCGTAGGTTGCTCGCCCTGATCAGTCAATTGGGCGGTCACGATTGGGCCCTCATCCAACTTGACGAGCGCCACGGTGTAAGGAGTGGTGGAATCATAGCCGCTGGGAGCTTCATAGATGGTCGTATACGAATAGACCTCACCCTTGCCACTGAAAGCAAACAAGTCCCTGGCTTCATTACCGCAATTCGGACATATATCCCTGGGCGGGAAAATCTTTTTTTCGCAGTGTGGGCATACCTCCCCCACCAGCGCATAGCGCTGTTTTTTTAATCTCCAGTGTCTCGGGATTTCCATTTCATGATACCTTTCGAGCGTAATTCTATCCTGCCCGACTCTCAATTCCTATCATCTTGAATTGAGCCTCGTCGAGAATATGAGCAAAGATTTCAACCTAACGTAATTGAAATTGTATAGATGGGAGTGATTTTTCTGTCGATTTAGGTGGAATCGGGTCGATTTTTGCTTATTGTATAATGACCCCGTTGAGTTATTTCAAGTAGCATGATCAATCAGGCAGATACCCGTGCGTAATCTCTTTACACGAATTTCAACCCTCCATATTGTTACGATTGCTGCCTCCACGGCCGTTATTCTAAGCCTTGCCCACCATGAAATTAACTTCTGGGGTTTAGCCTGGTATCAACAAGCCTTAAGTGCACTCGCTGGTATCTCGATAGCTGCCTTCCCAATCTATCATTTTCTAAAGTTGACTTGGGATCGAGCCGCAAAGCTCCCAGCCAAACGCTGGCTGGTTTTTCTTCTGCCAGCGACAATTTTTGCGGGAATCCTCGCCTGGAGAATCACCCCTTCGCCGGTTGTCTGGCACCAACTGGAAATATTTCCGGACTTTCAACCGGATAGTTCAGAAGTTAGGATCATTGAAATCAAGCTTCCCCAGGGAAGCAGAATTCCGTTTGCCGATATAGATCCTCTCGGTGGCTGGAGGATCGTGGATGATACGCTGGTGGCTGACGGCTTAAATCCGGAACCCTTAACCTATTCTTTCAAGGGACCCATCGATAATCCTATCCGCCTTACACTATTAACTTCGCCCGAAAGTCCGGCCATTACGGTATCCCTGGATGGGTTGATTTCTACAGTTGTACCGGAGGGGACTCCAGGCAGCTTGAAGGAGGTCGATCTTCCAGTGCGTTACAGGTACGGAGTGCCGAGCGGTATCGCAATGTCGGTAATGATCGGGATGGATCTTCTAGCGCTGCTTTTCCTGTTTACGGTAATTTGGCTCGCTCAGGAACTTGTTCAAAATGAAGAACCTCCCCTCTGGCAGAAACGACCAACCGCCGCTTCGCATCTCACCAGTCTTTTTATCTTAATGGGTATAGGCTTTATTTTACATAGTTTAAACCTGCTTGCCGTCCCACTCGTTGTGGTTGGAGACAGCACAAGTTTTTTAGACGGGGCTTTGTATTGGCTGAAAAATTTTAACCTCGACGGGGTTTCTTCTTCTCGCGGACCCGGAGTATCCATGTTAATCATCCCGGCGATGGCGATATTTGGCAGGGATCCGTGGGGACTCAAAATATATATGCATCTTCTTGCCATAGGCTGCATACCCCTTTGTTATCTGCTTGGCTGGCAGCTGAGCGGCAAACGTTGGTTTGCCTTCCTCTCCGGATTGGTAGCCGTGCTTACCCCGGATCTCTATCTCTATTCAAACCTGGTGATGTCCGAAATACCCAATATATTTTTTGGTTTGACTTACGCAGTGCTTTTGGTGCTGGCCCTGGAAAAATTTCAATGGGGCTGGTTGCTAGGCCCCATGGTCATCGGTGCATTCTCAGTGCTCGTCCGGCCGGAAAACATCGTGATGTTCGTAGTTGGAATTTTATTCTTAACCGTGAAAGGATTCCTAGTTTTTCGGAATCAACAATATAAGTCAAAACCAATCAACCCTCTTTTATCGCTCGGCCTATCCGTATTCATCGGTATCCTTCCGTTGTTATGGTGGTCTGCGCACAACTATCGTGTTCACGGGTTTTTCGGCTTAAGCGACTACGCTGGCGAGGTTCTTTACGATGGCTGGATATATTTCGGAGAGAGCAGCCACATCCCGATCACGGATCCGGGTTCCAGGGCGGCTCGCATCATCAGCAGCACTTATGTTCACCATCCACGCTCGGCGGATGATACGGATGCGCCTACCGGGTGGGATGTTTTTCCAGCTCTGGTGAACGCAGGTTATTCCCAACAGCAGGCATTTGCCATCCTTCGCCAAACTGCCATCGATTCGATTGTCACGAATCCGACATTGGCGTTGGAACTTTTATTTATCAAGATCAGGGAAGGTTTCGTTCCAGAGACGACCGCGACTTTTACAATTAATCTGCCCGGCGAATATCACCCACAGGATCCGTTGAAGTCTGCCTACTTCGATGAAGAAAGCGCGGTCATTCCCACTTTAATAACCTTTCAACAGGCAGTCTATCTGTTGATGGACTATTGGTATATCTATGGTTATCAACCCTGGATCTGGATATGCCTGACGGCGCTCGGGCTATGCCTCTACCGCCAGCCATTTTTCTTGTGGGCGCCGCTCGTCGTGCTAACTGGGATTCGAATTCTTTTTCCAACCATCATGGGTCTATCTCATTGGCGGTATGCGCTGTCAGGTATCCTGCCGCTACAGATTTTCGCCCTTGCAGGACTCCACTCATTGGCATTATTTTTGATAACGATAAATTACAATGGCAAAATAAAATCAAACTCTGCGAGTTCGTAGGATATGACACACACCGGTCGAACCGGGTCCACCCATACTGAGCAGCAGAGCGCAGCTTGCATCCTTTACCTGGTTTACACCCGCGTTGCCCCGTAATTGAATCACAGCCTCGACCGCCTGGTAAACACCGGTCGCACCACCCGGAAAGCCGCGGGCTTTCAAGCCTCCCATGGTTGCACATGGGATCCGCCCATCTATGGAAATCTCCCCTTCGGCCGCGAGTTTCCACCCTTTCCCTCGTATGGCGAAACCCACCGACTCAAGAGCCAGTGCGGCGTAAATGCTGAAGCTATCGTGATATTCGAATAAATCGATATCCTCCAATAAGACGCCCTCCTGTTTCATGGCCTTTCCCGCCGCAAGTTGTACAGCCTCGAAGTAGAGCAGATCTTTGCGGTCATGCAAGGCCAGGGTATCCACGGCTGAGGAGGAACCAGCTATTCTTACTTGCATTTCGTGTGGATTTGAAGGAAGAAGGTCTGACCTTGTCAGGATTAGTGCTGCTGCACCGTCTGCACGGGGTGCAACATCATAAATATTCATCGGATCGCTGGTTTTTTCAGCGCTGGAGTAGGCTTCGAGCTGAAGCCCACTGCGATACATTGCATCGGGATTGCCCGTGCCATTTTTATGTGCGGTTAATGCGAAGCCGGCAAATCCATCGATGGGCATATCATGCTCATGGATATACCTCTGCATGGTCATGGCTGCCTGGACTGTTGGAGTGACACCCTGTACGGCTTCGTAATCGGCGTCCCCGGTGGTAGCCAGGGCTGCCTGGACGCTGCTTCCGATCTTGTCGGTCATTTTTTCCACACCCAACACAAGAGCGGTCTGTACCAATCCGCTCTTTACCGCCAGATATCCCTGACGCAAGGCTGCGCCTCCTGAAGCATCGGCCGCTTCGACGGTCACGGCTTCAATGCCGGTTAAGCCGGAAAAATCCGCGAAAAGGGCGCCAAGATGAGCCTGGTTGGATAGATTGGGAGCCAGCATGTTGCCAATGTAGATCGCCTGCGGTTTGATCCCCCCTGCATCATGAATGGCATCCTGTATGGCAGCGAAAGCCAGGTCCCGTAATCCGATATCCCAATGTTCGGCCACCGGCGTCTGGCCAACACCGGTTATCATCACATCTTCCATTTAGATCCTAGCTCAGGGTGTCATAGAATATTTAATTCGCAAGATTGTTGAATCACGGATCGATCTCTGATTTTTATTTCATTTGCAATTTTCCGCGATATCGGACATACGTGGCGTAATCGATCTCCGTCCGTCGGCGGATATAATCCAGCGTTTTTGGGGCCAGGTCGCGCCTGGCTTCCAACTTGTCAGTGATGAGGATGTCGAACGCGTCTGATCCTGCACCGGATCCGAAAGAGACCATCAGCACACGATCTCCTGCCCGCGCTTCATCCAAAATTCCCGTCAGACCAATCAAGGCTGCTCCTGCATAGGTATTTCCGATTACGGGTACCAGCAAGCCAGGATTGATTTGTTTTGTGGAAAATCCAAGCTGCTTTGCGACTTTTTGAGGAAATTTGGTGTTCGGTTGGTGAAAGACCGCCCATTGATAGTCCTTTGCAGAAGTTCCGCTCGCATCCATTAAATGAGTTGCTGCTTCAGTGATGTGCTTGAAATAGGCCGGTTCCCCGGTAAAGCGCATCCCATGCTCGGGGTATTTAGCCTCCGGTCTTCTCCAAAAATCTGGTGTGTCGGTGACATAAGAATAAGAAGCATTGATAACTGCGAGTGATTCCTCCGCCGGCCCGAGGATAAATGCAGCACCGCCAGCACCCGCCGTGTACTCAAGCGCGTCCCCAGGCTTGCCCTGCGCAGTATCCATACCGATTGCCATCGCATAATTCCCCATACCCGAACCGACAAGGCCCATCGCTGCCACAACTGCCTCGGTGCCGGCTTTGCATGCAAATTGCCAATCGGCTGCCTGTGTGTTCGGTACGGCACCAATCGCTTCCGCCACCAGGGTGGACGTCGGCTTAACTGCATAAGGATGCGATTCCGAACCCACCCAAACCGCTCTGAGCTCTGTCGGATCGATTCGGGCACGTGCCATGGCATTTCGCGCCGCCTCGATGGACATGGTGATCACGTCTTCGTCCAATCCCGGGACGGCTTTTTCCTTAATGGGTAAACCACCCTTTCCGCCCGTCCAAACCCGGGCTACTTCCTTGGCGGCCAGCCGGTATCGCGGCACGTAGGCTCCATAGCCGACGATGCCGACAGACCTGGTGGGTTTAAGTAGGGTGGGAGCAGCTTTAGGTGTTACCATTTTTTTTCTACCATCTTTTAAGGTTGGTCAATGACCTGGTATTTCGTTTGAATGAGTAAGTTCATGAAAAAAATCAATAAATATTCTCGATCATTGTTGATCGGTTTCGTGGTTGGTTCTAATGGAATTTCTAAGACCTGACACGCTAATTGTTTCTCAACTCCTTAAGGAGCTCCTCTGCCCGGTCGATTCGAACGATTTTTTCAGCCACCATGCGCGCCGCGATCTTCTCGATCAACTCACCGGCAGCACCGGCTGCGATCGCTACCTGGCGTGCGTGCAGGGACATATGTCCCCGCTGGATGCCTTCCGTGGCTAGTGCACGCAAGGCTGCCATATTCTGCGCAAGACCAACCGAAACAACGATCTCAGCCAGTTCCCGGGCACTTGTCACTCCCATCAATTTGATCGCGGCTTGTGCCGCCGGATGGACTCTGGTTGCCCCGCCGATGATCCCGACTGCCATAGGCATCTCAAGTGTACCGACGAGGTTTCCGCTGGCATCCCTGCCCCAGGTGGAGAGTGATGAATATCTGCCGGTGCGCGCTGCATAGGCATGTGCACCCGCTTCAACGGCACGCCAGTCATTGCCGGTAGCAATCACCACGGCGTCGACACCATTCATGATGCCCTTATTATGTGTTGCAGCCCGGTACGGATCGCACGCTGCAAAAGCCCAGGCGGCGATGATCCCATCCCGTACGGTTTCACCCTTGTACTGCTCAAACCCGATCGTAAGTTCGCTCACCGGGACCGTGACGCGAGCCCTCGCAAGCCTTTTATCGGCCAGGTTGGAGAGGATCCGCAGATGGACCTTGCCTCCGGTGATCGACTCGATCAGCGGCGCGAGCTTCTCGCACGCGGTATTAACGGCGTTGGCGCCCATGGCATCCCTGACATCGTACAACAGGTGCAGTACCAAAAATGGACCGATGGGTGAATCGTCGATGACGCGCACCTCGATATCCCGTGCGCCGCCGCCAAATTTTTTCAGAACCGGATCCGCCAGAGTGGCTTCGGCCAGGAGTTCGTCCTTGTGCTCAAACAGTTTGAGCCTGGCTGCATTTAGATCTGCCAGCTGAATGATCTGGATCTGACCGATCATGATCGGATCCGTCGCAGTGGCGTGAAAGCCGCCGCTTGCCCTTGAAAGTTTCGCCATGAACGAAGCTCCTGCCACGACAGAAGGTTCCTCTATGGCAAAAGGCACTAAAACTTCCTTTCCATTGATAAGGAAATTTAGGGCTATTCCCAGGGGTAAGTCGAATGTCCCGACCACATTTTCAATCATATGGTCGGCGGCTTCGACAGAAAGACCTCCGTCCTCTACAAAAGCGTCAACAGCCTCGCGGGTTATCCCGGCTGCTTCGGTAAGTTTAGCGCGGCGTTCTGCGATGGACAGGTTGTAATATCCGGTGATTCGGGAGGTAGTCATCTGTTCACCTGTGCAGGCTCATTTTATTGATCCGTCCTTTCAAAAGCTATCAGGTCAACTCTGAGGGCCTTGGTATTATCGCCCTCATTGGTTCAAGAAATTAATTAGTTATAATACTCCAGGATAAGGTGTCTTTGGATGCTTCTGACTCGTGAACAACTCCAGGAACGGCTCTTCGCGCTCCATAAAGCTAGTCTGGAATTGGTCCAGGATGTATCCCTGGAGACATTATTGGAACGTATCGCCGCCACGGCTTGTGAGCAAGCGAGGGCGCGCTACGCCGCATTGGGGGTGTTGGACGACGATGGTAATCTAACGAAGTTTATTACAGTTGGAATGACCGCTGAGCAGATTAAGCGCATCCCCCATCCACCGCTGGGGCTGGGTTTGATTGGCGAATTGATGGACACGGATCTTCCCGTGCGCGTACCGGTAATTAGCGAGCACCCGCATTC
>Ga0154778_1154_pt1 | contig 15344 bp, 13 predicted proteins | sample Rifle2008BG16ft_FD_105786 | JGI IMG/M metagenome (GOLD analysis project Ga0154778, IMG submission 105786) | Chloroflexi bacterium RBG_16_51_16 | reverse complement strand
TACATCCCCATACGCCCTCCACTTTCTATATCAGTATATCACCGGGATAATTTTCAACAACTAGTATTCCTAATTCTGAATGCCATACAAATTTCAAGTCATAAGGTGGATAAAGCCAATTCATTTAAACGATAATTTTTTCAACCTTGAAAGGAGGTAGATCTGGGTTGAATGACTCCTCAAACTCACGCGCGGCTAAGTGACCCGAGTAAACTGCCTGTGCGATTATGTTAGGTGCTTCCGCATCGCCGATCAGCCGCACTGAGTTCAGCTTGCCTTCTTCCAAGGCAGATTTCAGATCTCGATGAAGTGTGTCATTCGGCATCCGGTCTGAAACAAGCACGACCGCCTCACACGCGATTTCAGTTTTCGCAGAGGATACCGTGTGACTGATTTCTACACCACCAGATTCAATTGAGGTCAGGATGTGGTGCGTCATCATCTTCACATCAAGGCGGGACAACTGCTTTAATACTCTCTCTTGTTCCAGCGTGAATTGAGTCCAGTACGAGATCATCGGTGCAGGGGTGATCAGTGTCACACGGCTCCCGTTCATGACGAGCAGTTCGGCCAGAACACCACCCATGTAAAAGTGGTCATCATCGTAGATCAGCACATCCCCGGTTGGGACTTTGCCGCTCATGAGATCATCCGGTGTGAAAACATTAGGCGAATCATGACCATCGATCGGCTTCCATAAAGTTCTGCCCTTGCCATCCCGGCGCCAGGTAGAACCAGTTGCGACCATGACATGCTGAACGCCACTTTCGAGAACATCCGCGGCCGAGATCCGGCTGGAAGGAAATAGTTTTACACTGGTTAATTTATTGATCTGGGTCAGGCGCCAATCGAGGACACGCCGCCATTCGATCAAACCCGGCAACGCTGATTCGAGCAGCACGCGACCGCCGACCTCGCGCTGTGCCTCGATCAGGCTGACCGCATAACCGCGCTGGCCCAGCGACCGCGCGCATTCGAGGCCCGCAGGACCGGCACCGACTACCATGATCTCCTGATCTCTCTTTTTCGATGGGATCTCTTCCGGATGCCAGCCTCGTCTCCATTCCTCACCCATGGTCGGATTTTGTGTGCAGCGGAGGGGTACGAAACGCGTATCTCCGGTCACACAGATATTGCAGCCTATACATTCACGGATATCGTCCAAGCGCCCTTCCCTGATCTTCTGCGGCAGGAACGGATCTGCGATCGAAGGCCTTGCTGCGCCGATCAGATCCATGATGCCGCGTTCGATGACTGAGAGCATGGAATCGGGGGAGGTATACCGCCCAACACCGACGACGGGTTTGCTGGTCAATTTCTTGACGAAGGAAATATATTTTTCCTGGTACCCTTCTTTTTCAAACCGTGAGGTGGCTGAGTCGTTGCTCCAACCGCTGAGATTAACATCCCACAGGTCCGGTAGCTCAGCCAACAGGGACACGATCTCTTTTGCTTCGCCTTGATGAGAGAGACCTTCTTTATCTAATAGCTCATCCACGGCGAAGCGGAGCGCCACAGCGCATGTATCCCCCACCGCTTCCTTGGTCTCGTCAAGAAGCTCGCGGGTAAACCGCACCCGGTTCTCAAGCGACCCGCCGTATTCATCGCCGCGATCATTGCGCCGCGAAAGTAGGTGGAATGCAAGCGTCATGTTGTGCGCCGCGTAGACATAGATGATGTCAAACCCGGCGCGTTTGGCGCGTAATGCAGCCAGGCGATGCCATCTGCGTATCTTCTTAAGATCCTCTTTGGTTGCACTGCGGGTCTGACCCGGCTCATAACCGCTCCCGCCAGTTAATCCAGTGGAACCTGGTCCGTATGCGGGCGTGCGAGAATACAGGCTTGAGGCGCCATGGCTGTTGTAGGTCAATTCAATCCCAGCCAGGGCCCCGTGTTTGTGGACAGCCTCGGTCATTAAAGCTAAAGCCGGTATATCTTCGTCACTCCAAATTCGCCCTTCAATGTAAGGAGCCAGGTCGCCGCTGTGATGGATCTCGGTCTCCTCGGTGCACACTACGCCCCAGCCTCCCTCTGCCTTGATTCCGCGCATGGCTGCCAGGCTGCGTGGCATGCGATGTCCGAAACCGTTGCAGTGCGGTACCTGGTAAAAGCGGTTGGGCGCGGTAACCGGTCCGATAGGAACGGGTTGGAAAAGAATTTCAAAGCGCTTATCCATGGATCATCCTTATTAAAAAGTAAAGGCGCAGCGGAATGTTACAGGGTCTAAACCTTCGGATACCTCGCTGTGCCCTTACGCAGTGCAGTACTATTTGAGTTTCTCTTCGATTACTTTTCTTAATGCATCCTGCACAAGTTGCCATACCTGGTTCGCATCCACAATTACCCACCTGCCCGGCTCCTGATGGGCTAATTCAAGGTAACCGGTTCGAACGCGTTTATGAAATGCAAGGTCGTAGGCATCCAGGCGATTCCATTCGTTTTCTTTTTGTTTTCTTTGCAACCCGACTTCCACATCTAAATCCAGCAGGATGGTCACATCGGGTACCAAACCACCGGTAGCGTAAGTAACCAGCGAACGCACCTGATCGAGGTCCTGGCGATGGCCATACCCTTGATAGGCAATCGTCGAATCAGCATACCGGTCGCATAGAACGATAAATCCGTCCGATAACTTCGGACGGATCAACTGCTCAACAATCTGGGCGCGCGCAGACTGATAGAGCAGCGTCTCGGTTCGAGGATGCATATCGGTGTTCTTCAAATTGTGAATTACTTCTCGAATTTGCTCGCCAATCGATGTCCCGCCGGGTTCACGCGTGGCAAATATCTTGTGACCCTGGGCACGAAGGTAATCTACCAGCGGTGCAATGTGGGAGGTCTTGCCGGAGCCTTCTGGGCCTTCAAGTGTGATGAACATCGGTGTGATGAGTAGAGACTCGTGATCTACAAACTGGTATCTGTGGTCATTAGATGGCCTAAAATTTTGAGATTGCTATTTATCTATCTTTCTATTCTCTAAAAATTCTCACATGTCTGCGAGGTTCTTTTCCATAGGAATGACTTACTAACTCAGCTTGACGCGCCATCTCGTGTTGGAGTCTACGCACCAGAGATGGCCCGGGTGGCAAATCCACCCAGCGTTCGCCATTCATGACTGCGGCGATTGCTTGTTGGGTTTGTTCCTTGACGATATCGATATCAGAATTTTTAACCAGTTCGCTTCTAAGGTTGAAAAGATCGCTCAGGAATTGCTCCATTTGTCCTACAGTACTCGAGCGCAGGACATAGATCGGCAAGCCGCGATGTTCGGCATCGACGACCGGCTGTTGGCGGTCGCGATAATACTGGCGTAAGGTGACCAGAGCGTCGGCTTCAGAGGATTCACGCACAACGAGCGCCGGCACACCCAGCCGCTTGGCTGCCTGCATGAGCCGGTTGCGTGCCACGCCGTAAGGATATATTTTTACTGGCTGAAGCACCCCGCGGCTGGATTCCTGGCGAACTGGAAAAGAGGATGGAACCGGCTCTTCCATAACCGTGGAGGGGCTTCGTTGGGCGCGGGTACCTTTAGTTTCTTTCGCGTCAAGGCGCGAGCTGATGACCGGTGCAGTCTTTTCAATTCGAATCTTGCCCACCTCATCCCGCATGCGGATCTCTGGCGGTTGGGGAAATCCGCGTAAAAGCGCATCGACAGAGGACATGATGTCAGCGTAAACCGCAAAGCGGTCTCGGTTCTGGATTTCGATCAAGACATCAAACGTGGGAGGCGAACGCCTCTCAAGCACTGTTTTTTGGGTTCCCCTTCGACGAGCCTCCTCGTCCGAAAGTGTTACAGCCTCAATCCCGCCAACGAGATCGCTGAGGGTTGGATTGAGCAGCAGGTTGTCGAGGGTCTGACCGTGAGCCGTTCCGATCAACTGCACACCACGTTCGGCGATGGTGCGTGCCGCGGCGGCTTCCAGCTCGCGGCCGATCTCATCGATCACGATCACCTCGGGGTTGTGGTTTTCAACAGCCTCGATCATGACTTCATGCTGGAGCATGGGCTCGCGAACCTGCATGCGGCGGGCGCGGCCTACAGCTGGATGAGGGACATCTCCGTCTCCACCGATCTCATTGGAGGTATCCACGATCACTACCCGTTTTTTCTCAGCCAGGATGCGGGCTGCTTCGCGCAGCAGGGTCGTCTTTCCGACGCCCGGGCGCCCAAGAATGAGTGCAGACTTGCCTGACTCGACAATATCCTGGATGATATCCACCGTGCCGTAGACTGCCCGGCCAACCCGCAGGGTGAGGCCAACGATATTTCCAAGGCGATTGCGGATGGCGGAGATGCGGTGGAGAGTCCGTTCAATGCCGGCGCGGTTGTCCGCATCGAATTCGCCGGTGCGTTCGTCGACGTGATCCAATTCCGCCCGGGTCACCTCGCTGTCGCGCAGGACGATCTCCCGGTCGACAAAACGAGCCGTCGGGACACGGCCCAAGTCGAGGATGATTTCGAGTAGATTATCCGAGTCATCCGCGTTTTCGGTCGCATGCCTGATATCCGCAGGTAAGACCTCCAATAAGGCATCGAGGTCGTCAGTAATTCTAAGTTGGGTCATAAGCTCGTCTTGTAGGCAGGAATTGATCTATTTGTGTTCATGAAGGACATATTATTAAATGGTTACCGACAGCCCTATTCAATTGTCTTATCCATGAGATATTTCGAGTTGTTTTCTATTGCCGGTAAAATACCATGGCTAAACAAGTTTAATTCCCACCTGCCAGGTTCTAATAGCTCGCTTTTATCCAAAATCACTTTCCGTTCATGAAGGTTTAGCGTAGACTATCAGCCTTCATAATTTCGCAACTCGAGTTTTCTTAATATATCATGGTTTGGACTGACCGATGTGATTCATGCTTGAAGGCTGCACGCTTACACCGGCCGATTTGGATACCTTGACCATTTGTTCATCCTTGATCAGGCGCGCAAGGTGTTTGATCATGACGGCCTGTCTGGATCCCGCCTTCGCCCCCAGGTCTTCTAGGACCGGTTCGAGCCAGGCCTGATACGACCGTACACATACAAAGACAGACCTGCTGCGGCGATCCGGGAAGCCGGAGATCAAAGATGCAAGCTTCTCACCTACGTCCACTGCTTCCGGATGGATCAGGGGTGTCAGTACAATCCCGTATACACCCTGGTTGACACCCGCATAACATTTAACTTCAGCGTTGCAGATCCATCCCGTCGGATTATCAGGCGCCGGTTCCACCGGCTGCATTAATGGTGGAATGATCTGATGGTACAGGCTTTGAACAGCAGGTAAATGGATGGAACGCACTCGCTTCCAATCCGATGTATCCGAAGGCCCTGTGACATCGGAAACATTCCACATCCTTTGCCAGGCATACACGGCAAATCCTGATCTTCGTAAGAGTGTAAAAGCGTCGCCATTCTCGTCAGCCTCTGCACGGATATGGAAGGCACCCCATGCACCCGCTTCCTCCGCCAGATTGTCCATGAGATTTGCGAATTCAGGATGATGCAGGTTTGACGATGGGGCCAGATACAGAAGTTTGGCATAGTGTTCCCCGCGGTTTTGGATGATACCGCCCAGGACCGAATCCTTCCTCCAATCGCCGTCGCCTCCCGATTCTTCCGACGATGCAGCGATCGCTCCATAAATCTGACGTGCGGGATTCATGTATGCCATCAATCCAACTGCTCCCAGTGGATTGCCCCGCGTAAGCATACGGATCGCATCCAAGCTTAGAACTTCGCTCCGGTAGCGATAGAGTGTCGGCAGGTCAAGCAGATCAAGCGAACGAATGCTCATGCGTTTGTCAATCCAGGTCCGTTCGAGGAGCTAGAAATGTCCGCCGAAGAAAATTTAGCGCGAATCAATCAATCCACAAGCGAGAGAAAGTATTCGTGAAATCGTGTGTCGTTGGTCAGTTCAGGATGAAAAGAGGTGGCCAGGAAATGCCCTTGCTGGGCAGCCACGATTCGTTTATCCGGTAATGCGGCAAGCACCCTCGCGTCCGCCTCGACTTTCTCAATGATCGGAGCGCGAATGAAAATGGCATGGAATGGGATCTCCGAACGCGGGGAGTTTTTTAATTCAGGGATGATCAGATCAGCTTCGAAAGAATCCACCTGCCGTCCGAAGGCATTGCGCTGGACCAGGATATCCATCAAACCAAGAATGGGTTGATCTCGGCGGACATCTTTAGAGAGGAATATTGCGCCCGCACAGGTGCCCCAGATCGCATGCTGTCGACCGAATTCACGCAGCGGTTCCAGCAATCCGAAATCACCCGCAAGTTTGCCAATCGTGGTTGATTCACCACCTGGAATGATCAACCCCTGCAGGTCTTTGAGTTGTTGCGGCAGCCGGACTTCTACAGGCTCAACCTTCAACCGCTTCAGGATGTTAACATGCTCTGCGAAGTCACCTTGTAAGGCAAGGACTCCGATTTTCATCATCGTAGAGAGGGCATGATGTCAGCGTACCTGATCAGGTTTTAGCAAGCCATCCGAATTTCCAGGGTTGATAAAAAATTACCACCCACGGCTGGCAAGCTTTTCAACCTCCGGCATGTTGGCAACGGTACGGCCGACCATTGGTTCGCCCAGGTTTTTGCTGACCTCGGCAAGGATCGCAGCATCTTTATAATGAGTTACTGCTTTGACGATAGCCGCAGCCCGTAGGGCAGGGTCCCCGCTCTTGAAGATACCGGAGCCGACGAAGACCCCGTCCACACCAAGTTGCATCATCAGCGCCGCGTCTGCTGGGGTTGCCACTCCGCCGGCCGCGAAATTAACCACAGGCAGGCGTCCCAAATCCTTGGTCTCTTTAACCAACTCATGCGGAGCCCCGATCTCCTTTGCGTAGGCCATCAATTCCTCGTCAGCCTTGGTTTGCAGGCGGCGAATTTCACCGATCACGCTGCGTGCATGCCGTACGGCTTCAACCACATCCCCGGTGCCCGCTTCACCTTTTGTGCGGATCATGGCGGCGCCTTCACCAATCCTGCGCAGGGCTTCACCCAGGTTGCGGCAACCGCAGACGAACGGGATCTTGAACAGATGCTTGTTGATATGGTTTTCTTCATCGGCCGGAGTCAGAACTTCCGATTCATCGACATAATCAACACCGATGGCTTCCAGGATCTGCGCCTCAACGAAGTGGCCGATCCGGCATTTTGCCATGACAGGAATGGTCACCGCGTCCATGATTTTGAGAATTAAATCCGGATCTGACATGCGCGCCACGCCGCCCTGGGCACGAATATCCGCAGGAACACGTTCGAGTGCCATCACAGCACAAGCTCCGGCGTCCTCAGCGATGCGGGCATGTTCGGGTGTGACTACATCCATGATGACGCCGCCCTTGAGCATCTGCGCCAAACCTTTTTTGACGGCGAATGTACCTGTTTGTTGTTCCATAGACCTGCTCCTTCTTTACTCAATCACTGGAACATCGATCGTAACCTATAAAATCTCAGCAAATAATTCTACCACGCAGGTTCAACCGAGGTTGTTTGGCGGTGACTTGCACCTCGAATCGGTCCAACTTGACAGATCCCGGAATCACATGTACAATTATTACAATGATACAATTAGTTCAATATTAACCCGATATGGCGGATATACCTCACCTAAACCTCCAGCTCGATTTTCGGTCCGGGCTTCCGATCTATATCCAGATCGTGAATCAAGTCCAACAACGGGTCGTATCGGGAGCCTTGAAGCCAGGAGATCAATTACCAACTGTGCGTGCACTTGCTCTCGAGCTGCGTGTAAATTTCAATACCGTTGCGCGGGCTTATCGATTACTGGACGAGGCGCGCATCATATCAACTCAACAAGGCCGCGGTACATATATCACAGAAATCCCACCGCCGGAGGTCACTGAACAATTGAGGCGGGAAGCCCTGCAAGCATTGGCACTGCGTTACGTGAATGAGGCCAAGCGGATAAATTCCTCGAATAAGGAAATCACTGAATCGATCCGGGATCAATTAAGAATTTGGAAAGAAAACCAGGTCGAAGAAGAATAGAAGGGAAGTATCGGCCAGCAGTGAAAGATTCCAAAGAGGAAATATTAATACTGTAGATTTAGAAGGAGAAAAAAGAAATGGAAATAGGATTACGTAAAGGCATAAATATACAAAAAAAGGCAGGAACAGATCCACGGATACAACCTATTGCTGGGATGTTGTTTGGTGTTTGTCTAATCGCTGCGGTCCTGGGGGCAGTACTGGGAGATAATCGTTATCCCGATAGCTGGTTGGGCACGTGGGTGGTCATCTGGAGCTTTATTGGGCTGTTTATGTTGTTCGGCTTGAAGGTTGCCTCTCAATGGGAGAAGGTTGTGGTATTGCGACTCGGAAAGTTCCGCGGCTTGCGAGGCGCGGGTCTATTTTGGATCCTTCCAATAATTGACGAAACCGTTAACTGGATTGATCATCGCGTCATGGTCACACCTTTTTCTGCTGAAAAGACTCTGACCAAGGATACGGTGCCAGTGGATGTTGACGCGGTTCTATTCTGGGTCGTGTGGGATGCAGAAAAAGCAGCGCTGGAGGTAGCAGATTATCGCGCCGCGATCTCGTGGGCTGCACAAACTGCATTGAGAGAGATCATCGGGCAGATGTCGCTGGCAGATATCCTGGTAGGTCGTGGGAAGATGGATGATGATCTACAAAAGATAATCGACGAACGCACAACACCCTGGGGGGTGACAGTCCAGTCAGTCGAAATTCGCGATGTGGTCATACCCCCGGACCTTGAAGATGCGATGTCTCGACAGGCTCAGGCTGAACGTGAGAGACAGGCGCGCGTCATACTGGGCGAATCCGAAAAGCAGATCGCATCATCTTTTGCAGAGGCATCTAAGGCGTATATCAACAATCCAACGGCACTTCACCTGCGCGCCATGAACATGTTATTTGAAGGATTGAAAGAAAAGGGAGCGTTGGTGATCGTACCATCCTCCGCGGTGGATACGATGAATCTGGGCGGTTTGAGCGGTCTTGTTTCTTTAGCAGAACAGAGACTACCCAAGGAAAGTGATTAAGCTGAACAGGCTCAGCATAGTGTTTCACGTGAAACATCGGTGATTGCCAAGCTATAAAGAAAAAGGAGCAGAATGTCTACTCGCAACACAATCATCTTCGCGATTGTCCTGATTACCGGAAGCCTATTAGCCGGCGTGCTCTTATGGGACCGATTTCCGAACCAAATGGCTTCACATTGGAATATCAATGACCAAGTCGATGGAACCATGTCCAGGTTTTGGGGAGTTTTTATACTGCCGGTTATCACCACAGGCATGCTGCTGCTGTTCATGATATTCCCGATGATTGACCCTCTCAAAGCCAATATCGCCAAGTTCCGTCCCATCTTCAACTTATTTATTGTTTTGATCATCCTGTTCATGACGTATATCTGGACACTAACCATTTTTTGGAATCTCGGATCAACCAATTTCAAAATGAGCTCCGCCATGCTCCCAGCGATTGGATTATTATTTTTATTCCTGGGTTACTTGCTGAGAAAAGCAAAAAGGAATTGGTTTATAGGAATCCGTACGCCTTGGACGTTATCGAGCGATCGGGTTTGGGATGAGACGCACCGTCTCGGTTCCGTCCTATTCTATGTCTGTGCCATCCTGGCATTAGCCGGTTACCTCTTCGGCAGTTACTCATTTTGGTTCGTGATCATCCCGACCTTAAGTGTAAGCCTGTTCCTCATCGTATATTCGTACTTTGCTTATCGCCGTGAGCAAGGTGTGAATGTGTGATGCCTCAGGGATGGAAATAATGTTTCACGTGAAACATCAAGAAGGACTAAATTAATCTGAGAGTGGGTTTTTTTACTCGCCGGAGAAAACCGTGTAATGTTGGACCGAGGAGAAATTTACGATGGAAGAGCTCACAAAATGGGAATATCGAGTAATGACTATAGGGAGCATTTTCGGCACCAGAGATGAACAGATCGAGGCGTTATTGAATGACTGGGGAGGTGAAGGCTGGGAAGCGACGCAGGTTTATACACCTGAGGGAAGCGGCAAGGTTACAATTGTTGCCAGGCGAATATTAACAGACCGCACACGCAGGATGCGCTCTATGCCGCACTCTGTGGTTGGAGATTGATTTGATAAAACGAAAACCCATCCTCTGGTTTCTGTCCCTCGCTTTCGTTTTCTCATGGCCGTTGTTCCTCGTCCCCTTAGCTCTGGGAAACTTGGACTTACAAACGCGCCATATCGCCACTATTGGTTTGTGGAGTTTGGGAATGTGGGGTCCGGGGCTGGCCGCGTTATTTACCAACAAATTTATTCTGCGGCAGCCAGTATCGGCTCTCCGCTTGAACACCCTGGGACCAAAACGCTTTTATCTTTGGGCGTGGTTCCTGCCTGGTGTGCTTTCGGTTGTAACCGTAATATTCACGGTCCTATTTGGTCTGGCTAAGTTCGATCCAGAACTCTCATTCGTTAGGGACAGTATGGCGACCGTACCAGGTGGTGCGCAAATCGATCCACTTCTGCTTGTCCTGGCTCAATCTGTAGTTGGGATCCTGCTTGCGCCTTTCATCAATGCACTGTTCGCCGTAGGTGAAGAACTGGGCTGGCGGGGATTCCTACTGCCGAAACTTCTACCGCTGGGTCAGTGGAAAGCTATCCTGATAAGCGGTGTTATCTGGGGTGTGTGGCATGCACCTGTGATTGTCCAGGGACATAATTATCCAGGCTATCCTATCCTGGGCATATTCATGATGATCGTGCTGACAATCCTGCTTGGTACGATACTCTCCTGGCTGTATTTAGAAACCCTCAGTCCCTGGGCGTCTGCGCTTGCCCACGGAGCGTTCAATGCTGTCGCGGGACTTCCGCTGTTGTTCTTTAAGCCCGGGTTCAATCTGGCATTCAGTGGAACGCTGGCGACATTTCCGGGTTGGCTGGCAATGGGGATTTTCATTGTATGGTTGGTAATGACGAAAAGATTACCTATTGAAGATTTGAAACGGGAAGTGGCTCCCGCTCAGATATAATTCCTCCGCGATAAAGTACATTCCGAAGTCAATTGATTTTGAATAAGATCGTGAGGGGAAATCTAAAATCGGGTTAAAAATTGCAGAGACCAATCCGTGGATAAATCACAACAACGAACCTGGTTCATTGAAATCGCTTTTCTGATTATCCTTGCTGCAATCGGCTATCTTCCCCAGGTCAACCGGTTATCCTATTATCGTGAAGACTGGTTCTATATCTACGACGCCATCGTCGCAGGGCCAGCGATCTTTCACCAAATGTTCGTCATTGACCGGCCGGCGCGCGGGTTGTTTTTTGAAATTTATTATCTGCTTTTTGGGCCAAACCCATTTGCATATCATTTGAGCGCTTTTGCCTGGCGCATCCTCGCTGGCGTTGGAGCATTGTGGTTCTTCCGTTTACTCTGGCCTAATGCCCGTAAGCTTGGCTTCTCCATGGCCGCGCTGTTTGTGCTTTTTCCCGGATACGTGTGGTGGGTCGGTGCGGTTGAATGGCAACCGCATATCGCCAGTCTCGCCCTGGAAGTCGTGTCGATCGCATTAACGATAAAAGCGATTCAATCTGACAAGATCTGGTTGAAAATCTTGGTCACGGCAACCTCGATCCTAAGCGGCTGGGTGTATATCCTGCTTGTAGATTATGCGATTGGTATGGAATTGTTCAGGTTCTTGTGTATTTACCTTGTGCTTAGGCGCGCCTATGAACCCGGGAAAAACCTTCAACTTTTTATCAGGTATGTTCGCGTCAGTTTGGCATATCTTGCGATTCCCCTGGCCTTCTTGTTATGGAGAGTATTCTTTTTCGACAATCAGCATAAATCAACGGATATCGAATTTCAACTTGGATTTTTTCTTGCTGCGCCTCTTGAAAGGACAATACTATGGGGCAACCATCTATGGATCAGCATTCTTAATTTAGTTTACCAATCCTGGTGGATGCCTCTCAAGCAAAATTTCGCTGCGCTGGATATGCAATCCAGGATTATGAGCACCATTCTTGCATTAATCAATGTTCTCGTCATCATCATTGTGTTTCGAATTATTTCGAGATCCACGAACCCAGCAGTCGATCGTACGCATCATTCAAATAATCGATCAACTGAAACCATCCTGCTTGGATTCTTCGGAATGATCTTCGGACTGACTCCTGTGATCCTGGCTAACCGTTTCGTTGCTTTCCAGGGCTATTCGCATTACGGCTTACCCGCCTCTCTTGCGGTTGTGATCTTTGTGACAGGAATGTGCTCCATTATTCCGTCTAAATATATAAAGTACGCTCTCATTGCACTTCTGGTAGGCGGTTCGACACTTACACACCAGGCCCTTGCTGCGAACGCGGTTCGCGAAGAACAGATTATCAAGGATTTTTGGTGGCAAGCATATTGGCGAGTGCCGAGCATCCGAGAAGGTACATTATTAGCCGCTAATTATCCATCCATCGATCTGGGCGATGATGCCATTATTGTCGGGGGTCCGGCAAAATTTATGTTTTTCCCGAATGAACGACAAAAGGATGGGAGACTGGTCCGATATAAATTGGGAGCAGTGGAATTGTCAGATGAAAATCTTAAAAACATACAGGAGGGAAACTTAAAACACACCAGCCGGTACCGCAGCCATGTCGCTTTCATAAATTTTGGAAATGTGTTGATACTAACTCAGCCATCCATTGACTCCTGCGTGCGCGTGATTGATGACCGATGGCCCGAAGTTTCCTCCATGGATGCGAATCAAATCATATCCATCCTGCCTTATTCGGATATTGGCCTCATCGATCTAGAGCGCTCAGTTCCCCGACCATTGGAATATATTTTTGGGCGTGAGCCATCTCATTCGTGGTGCTTTTACTACGAGCGCGCTGACCTTTCCCGCCAGCAGGGAGATTGGGAGGCTGTTGCTAAGATTGGTAACGAAGTTATCGAATCGGAGATTGCCCCCAACGACCTGGTTGAGTGGCTGCCTTTTATCGAAGCGTACGCGTTCCTTGGAGATGCGACCAAAGCAGAACAAGTCGCTGGCTTCCTGGTTGAAGATCGATATTATAGAAAGTTAGCTTGCGAGAACCTGCACCTCATGCCAGCGAATGGATTTACAATCGAAAGAGTAATGCAGGAGAAGCTTGACTTGCTTCTCTGCATTCCTTGATCCATGACCAAGACCGCATAAGAACACCCGAGTGATAGAAATAGAACATATGTTCTGCAAAATTTAACTGTTTGGCATTCCAGGCTGGAGGCCAGACTAAAGCGATTAAGTGGATTTTGTAATTCAGATTAAGAGAGTATTGCTGCCTAAGTAGCCGTTCAGTGCCTATACATGCATCGGCATGATGACATGCAGGAAGCTGTCATCCCCCACAGGTTTGACCACTCCAGGTGCGTTTGGTGCGGAAGTTTCCAGGACAACATTTGGCGTCCGAATCACTTCAAGGGCTTCCCGCAGGAACTTGACATTGAATGCGATCAGCAGCCCGGTGCCATCCACGGTGGCTTCGACGATGGTTTCATTTTTCCCGGTTTCCTCTGAAACAGCTGATATCTCCACCTCACTTGGCTGCATTTCCCCTTTCGCCTGGCGTATGTCCAGGCGGGCGACATTCATGCCCTCCCTTGCAAATATCTCAGCTTGTTTGCAAGCTTTGACCAGCGCGGCGGTCGAAACGAGGGTGCGAGACTTGAAAGAACGCGGGATGATCTGTTGGTAATCTGGAAACGAGCCGTCTATCAATTGGGAAGTCACCTCTACGTCCTTGTATCGGAAGATGACCTGGTTGCGGCCTTTGGGCACAGCCATATACACCGGCTCCTCTCCTTCGGTTGCAACCCGCGCTAATTCGTTTAATGCCCGGGCGGGAATGATCAAATTAAACGGTCGCTGGGTGTGAGTGGCAAGTGTGGCTTTGCGCACCGAAAGCCGAAACCCGTCTGCAGCCGCCATGGTAACGTTGTCCTTGTCAACGGTCAGCAGTACACCCATCAACACCGGGCGGGCTTCATCGGTCGATGCGGCAAAGGTCACTTGTTGGATCATCTCTTTAAATTCAGCGACATTGAGCTGCACCGCCCCATCCAGATCTATCGAAGGCATCGGAGGGAAATCCTGTGCATCGATGCATTTGATGTCGGCGTTGGTTGTCCCGCACCGGACGTTCAGGTTCTGTGTCCTGGCATCCAGGTTTAATTGGACATTATCCACTGGCAGGGTATTGACCAGGTCGGATAAGGTACGCGCCGGCACGGTCGTGGAACCCTCCCCTTCGATTCGTGCCGCGATCCAGCAGGTTATGCCCATCTCGAGATTGGTCGCCGAGAGACGCAGCCGGCCATCATCCGTTGCCATTAATATATTTCCCAACACCGGCAAAGTACTGCGGGGGGAAACCGCGCGGGATACAATATTCACTCCGCGGGATAAATTCTCTTGAAGAACAGTCACCTTCATATTGCCCTCATGGATCGTTAAGGTATCAAAAGTATAACACCAAAGATTTTTATCTCGCTGTGGCTGAGAATTGCACGGATTCCCTTTCAGGATCCCGGGTCAAATACGTTCAATCAATAAACGTCGAGATTACCAATGCCAGTAGGAAGAATACCAATTGAAGTGCGAATAAGGCAGCGAAGACATAGGAAACAATCATCCATGCGGAAGAACCGCGCCTGGTAGTAGAAGGTATTTGTTGTCCCTCTGCCAGGGCACGCACATTTCCTGCGGCGCGATTCAGGTCATTATTCCAAATAAGGTTTGTAGATTCATCCGTAACGATCAGCCTGCTCCCCTTGAATCCTCGAAGCCAGGCGCCCAGGGAATCGGATGGACTAATAGCTAGAGAACCCGGTAACACGACAGCTGCGGGTTTAAAGTCTGATGGGACCATTTCCGTGGATTGGATGATTTTGACCGGGAGTTTGGATGCCTGTTTCATCAGGGCAGCTTGCATGTTTGCTGCAAACCGACCGTTGTGATCCAAGATCGCCACCAGAAAGCCTGCATGCAGAGTTTCAAGCGCTGAGGTTGTAGAAACATTGTCTTGTCGTAGGCATAGTAAGTGGTACAAGAGCAGGACAAGGAACAAAGCCAGGAACTGAAGTGCGTTGAGTATATTGGTCAAAAAAGATGGGTCGGTGGAATTGCTAAGTAATGCTTGAAGCAATTCGAAGACCAAACCCACAGCCGCGATCATGCCACCGATCACGCCCGCAAACATGGCCAGGTACAAATACGCCTTACGGATCACCGAGCGTCTGGTATGGTCACCCGGATCCCCTGTTTCACGGGCTTCAGTTTGCATCGGGAGCCAGGTCAAGAGCCAGAGCGGAATACCTATAACAAGCACGGA
>Ga0154778_1105_pt2 | contig 15411 bp, 15 predicted proteins | sample Rifle2008BG16ft_FD_105786 | JGI IMG/M metagenome (GOLD analysis project Ga0154778, IMG submission 105786) | Chloroflexi bacterium RBG_16_51_16 | reverse complement strand
TGATCGCACCGTCGGGTTTGAACAGGGTTTTACGCAGGCCATCCGCCTGGGTTTCGTCGATAAAGTACGCGCCTTCGCCTTCCATTAATTTAGCAAGTCGTCCGGCGATGGGGCGGTCGGCGATCACGGCTTGTTCGGTGGCGCAGATGACAGAGTAATCGAACGCCTTGCTGGCGACGATGTATTTGGCAGCTTTTTCCAGGTCGGCGCTGCGGTCCACATACACTGGTACATTGCCCGGACCGACTCCAAAGGCCGGCTTGCCCATGGAATGTGCAACCCTCACCATCTCACTGCCGCCGGTGGCTAAAATAACGGATATGGTTTTGTGTGCCATCAGCTCCTGCGTACCGGGCAGGCTCACCAGCGACAGGCAGTTGACCAACCCTCGCGGTGCTCCTGCGCTCTCCGCTGCAGCACCCATCAACCTGGCCGTTTCCAGGCAGCAGCGAATAGCGGATGGATGTGGCGCGACCACGATTCCATTGCGAGCCTTGATGCTGATGAGGATCTTGTTCATCACAGTGGAGGTCGGATTGGTGCTTGGGACCAGGGCTGCCACGACTCCCATCGGCCAGGCGATCTCATAGACCTTCCTGCCTTCGTCGTAGTGAATAACACCTACGGTTTTAATATCCTTGATGCTCTCCCATACGTATTTGGAACCAAATTCGTTCTTGATTTTTTTATGTTCCGGCACGCCGTAATGGGTCTCTTCGGCTGCCATGCGTCCCAATCGCTCGGCTGCAAGGAATGCAGCCTGGGCCATGGCTTCGCATACCTTGTCCACCTGAGCCTGGGACGCTTTAGCCCAGATCTTTTGAGCCTCATGTGCGCGGGATGAGAGCTGTCGGGCTTCCTGGATGGAGAGCAGATCCTGATCGCTGAGTGCCATGGTTTATTCCTATTGGTGCCTGTAAACGACCTGACCCCCGACTTCGAGATGGTCGATGACCGCCATGATGACTGCATCCACCGGGCTGTTGCTTGTAATTGCGGTTTGACGTCCGCTGGAACCGTGAGCAGTTAATACCAGGTCACCGATACCAGCGTCCAGGGTGTCTACCGCTACATAGGGTTTGCCTGATGGCGCGCCAGTTTCGTCTGTCTGACGCAGGATAAGCAGCTTCCTGCCGGTAAGCTTCTCATCCTTGATTGTCGATATGGTGGTACCGATGACTTTGGCGATAAACATCCAGGCTTACTCCTTGCGAAAAACAACCTGACCGTCTACATTCAGATGATCGATAACAGCCATGATGACCGCGTCAACCGGACAATCCTTGGTGATATTGGTTTGACGGGCGCTCGATCCATGACCCGTGAGGACCAATTCGCCTTCACCGGCATCCACCAGATCGACAGCCACGAAGGGCTGCCCGAGCTCGTTTCCTTTTGGATCGGTCTGTTTCAAGATCAGCAGTTTACTGCCCTTGATCTTGGGATCTTTTATGGTCGATATGGCTGTGCCGATTACTCGGGCGATTAACATCTTTGCTCTTTAATATGCCTTTGGAGCCACATTGGTTGGGGTTGTTTCCCGCTTGTCGCTTTTTGAACCTTGCACGATCTTGACCCCGGCGCTGGCGCCGATGCGGGTCGCACCTGCCTCAACCATACTGCGGGCTTCTTCATAAGTATGGACACCACCGGATGCTTTAACTCCCATATCGGGACCGACCACCCGGCGCATTAAAGCTACATCTTCCACGGTCGCGCCCCCGCCGGCAAACCCCGTGGACGTCTTGACGAAGTCAGCGTCGGCCTCCTTGGCCAACAGGCACGCTTTCACTTTTTCGTCAATGGTCAACAATGAAGTTTCAATGATCACCTTCACAATGGCACCTGCAGCGTGGGATGTTTCAACCACTCCCCGGATGTCTCTCGCAACCCAGGTGTAATCGCCGCCCTTGAGGGCACCGATATTGATCACCATGTCAATTTCTGTTGCGCCGTCCCGCAAGGCGGTCTCGGTTTCGTAGACCTTTGCTTCGGGTGAGGTTGCTCCCAGCGGGAACCCAATGACCGTGCATACTTTCACCGGAGAACCGCGCAGCAGGTCGGCACACAATTTGACATGACCCGGGTTGACGCACACGGAGGCAAAACCGTACTTGCGAGCTTCGAAACAAAGCTGTGCGATCTGATCCTGGGTCACATCGGGCTTTAATAAGGTGTGATCGATCATGGAGCCTATACTTGCGTCGCTTGGAATACCGCCGAGGGTGGAGGTCAACCTCTCCGCGCCGGCGTTGATCACGTGACCGACGTGATCGAAGCAGGTTTGAACACAGATCCCGTCTGCGCATTCGTGCTCGCAGTGCTTGCCGGAATCCTGATTGGAATTGGTTTGCCTCTCAGCGAGTGCGTCCAGCACCTCACGGGTTACAACCTCGATGATCCGTTCGATTTCTTTTTGATCCATCGCCATCCTAGTTACCTGCTTTCACCGCTCGCTGTTCAACCGCCATTATCTTTTCTACGCGCCGGGAGTGCCTGCCACCGGCAAATTCGGTTTTCAGCCAGGTGTCCACGATCTGGATCGCCAGGTTATCGCCTAAGAGACCGGCCCCCAGAGTGAGGACGTTGGCGTCGTTATGCTCGCGGCTGTTCACCGCAGTGGCGTGATCATGGCACATGGCAGCCCGCACACCGTTAACTTTGTTGGCTGTCATGCAGCTGCCAATTCCTGCTCCGTCAACGATGATGCCTCGCCAGGCGGTTTGCGAGCTTACCTTTTCTGCTACCGCCCGGGCGAAATCAGGATAATCCACGGATTCTGTACTGTCTGTACCGCAATCGATGATTCGATAGCCAGCCGAAGCCAGGTGTCCTTTTAACATTTCCTTCATCTTGTATCCGCCGTGATCGGCACCAAGGGCGATGGCTTTAGGATCGGTAACATCGGAGGCGTCAGTTCCAACTGCTTTAGAAGGATTTTCCGTCATCGTGCGGTGCACAACTTTTTCGACGATCACTTTTAACTCTTCATCCGAGATCAAGCTCATCTTTATCCAATCTGACGGCTTTCCACGGGGAGCCTGCGAAAGGTGACCGATTCAGGCGCACCCATCAGCCGCAGGTTGGCATAGAATCGGAAGCGATCGGCACGGAGCTCGGAATCGACATATTCGATCACCTGGCCATCTTCAAGGCGGGTCTCTCGATGGAAGGCCAGGACCACAGCAGGTTGTGTCATCTTCAACAGGCGGGCGACTTCATTGGTGGCCAGGCTGGCTTCGATCTCCTGCTCGGCTCGCCACGGTCGTTGGTGGTACACATCCGATAAAGTCCCATACAGCGACTGGCTTGAAAAATCATATTTAAGGATGCCCGGGCACAGCATATGCGGTAGGTATGCCCGCTCGATGGCGGAAGGTTCGCCATCCAACTCCCGCACCCGGTAAAGAAAAACGATCTCGGCTCCAAGGGGTACTTGAAGTTTTCGGGTCAAGAAAGGATCAGCACTAATTAATTTGGCTTCCAGGACCTCGCTGGTTACTTTCTTCTGGTGGATCTGCATCTCCTGGGATAATCCGCTCAGGTACTCCGCCGACTTCAATAGCCGGCTGTCCTCCACGAAAGTTCCCAGGCCGGGAATGGTCTTCAAATACCCATCATCGACCAGCTCACTAAGTGCGCGTCGGACCGTGTTCCTGCCAACCTCATAAAATTCACCCAGGTCGCTTTCGGATGGCAGCCTGTCGTTAGGTTTTAATTCACCCGATGAAATTCTTTTCAGGATAGCCTCTGAAACAGCCTGGTAAAGTGGATTGGCTTTTTGTTCTAATTTCATTTATTGTTTATTCTACATATACCAACATATACCAACATGTTCCTAAATAGTATAGCACCCTGGTTTTTTGATGTCAAGGATGTCGAATTGAATAAAAATTGCGTATAACCATCAGTGGCGATTGTTAGGGATTGCCTCAAGAACACTTCGTTTCAATCCTTCACATATAATCCGGAGATGCCGTTATTCATTGGCTGCCCGGTTTGGTCATTCAAGGGATGGGTTGGAAATTTTTATCCTATGGGCACTAAACCAACGGATTACCTGAGGGAATATTCCCGGAGGTTGACCACGATCGAAGGCAACACGACTTTTTACGCGCTACCCGAATCGAAGACGATTGCCAGTTGGGTCAACGATACTCCCGACCGATTCCAGTTTTGTCCAAAACTACCCAAGGCGATCAGTCACGCAGGGAAATTGAGTGAAAATATTAAAAAAGCGCGTGAATTTGTCCACAGAATGCAGGAGCTTGGATCTCGGTTAGGTCCAATGTTCCTCCAGCTCTCCCCGGCGTTCTCACCAGACTTTTTTGAGGAGCTGGTGGGATTTCTGGAGGCTTGGCCGGTGGACGTTCGCCTGGCGGTGGAAGTCCGGCACGCGGATTGGTTTCAATCCATCAACCACACTAAACTGACCCGAACCCTGGAGCAACTTGGAATGACGCAGGTCATCCTGGATACACGCCCTATCCGCACGCTGGCTCCTCGTTTGTTTCCTGGCAGCGATGCTTATGACTTTCTCCTCAATGATCTAAGTGCAGTGGAAAGATCTACTGATTTGACTACGTTGAAGAAAAGTTTTACCTTCCTAAGGTTTGTCGGACACCCGCGCCGCCAATTCAACTCAACCTTTCTTGAAGCCTGGATCGATCGGTTGACGCCGCGTCTGGCGGGTGGGGAGGATGTCTATGTGTTCTGCCATTGTCCTGACCCCCGCTTCGCTCCGTTCATTAGCCGGTTGTTCTATAGAATGGCAGCCGGACGCATCCCACTCCCTGCACTTCCCTGGGACGACCTGGAGACCAGCACCTATCAACAAGGCGAATTACTATAATTAGCTATGGAAAACTAAAGTGGATGCGGTTGGCACATCCACTGCTCGTTCTGTCAGCCGGCGACCTTGAGCCAGGATTTGGAATCAACCAGCGGATGAGTCATTTTTTACCTCACGGGTGATCCTCAACGGCGCTTCCGGCAGGAACGTAATTCCGTATTTGGTGGCGATCTTGTCTCTCGCCACAACCGAAGGCGCATGGAATTCACGCAGGAATTCCTCCAGCATGGCTGGGACGGTCATCATCAAAATCCTGGCGATCCCTCCACCGAATACATCCCAGGAGTGAGGCACTTGACGCGGAAGGAACACGAATGAGCCGGGACCGGCACGGAACACATCCTCCCCGCAGTGGATGATGAGTGTGCCCGATTCGACGTAAAAATATTCGTCCTCCCGGGTATGCACATGCAGAGGTGCGCCGCTGATGGCCTCGGTCGCGATGACACTCAAAGCTCCCATGGTGGATAATCGGGAAGCCTTGACATCTGAATCATGTCCGGGAACACCCTGGTCCGGATTGAGCAGATAACCCTTGGTAAATTTGTGTTTTTTAAGATGAGCGTTTGACATTCTTTTCCTCCTTGTTCCTTTAAAGTTTCTGGTAGTTACTCGGATTGAACACGGATACGAATCGGGTCCTGCTTCCGTCGATCCCTTCGACTTCCTGGTCTAATTCGATCCAATAAAACCTTCGGTGTTGGGAATAAGGTTGGACTTTCTGTACCACACCTTCGAACCATCCCTGACTGCGCCAGAAGCTGGAATCGAGGCGCACCTTTACCCGGTCACCGAGCTCTAGTTGGAGCGGCATGATGCGCAATTATTGCCCAGCCCGCATTGAATGTCCACCCCCTAAGAGAGTCCCCATCTCGGCTAAAAACTGGATAAGAAAAGGCTGGAAAGGTATCCGCTTTCGATGTTTGGGTGTAAACTCTACCGAATCCAAAACATTTGTGCTCTTCTTAACTAGTTAATTATTGATCGATGACAGGAGGAGCATTCAATAACCTTGTATCGATTTACTACGGATCAGTATGCGACTTACCGGTTTGATTTGAGGTGAATCATGTCAGCGACTAATATTGGTATCCAGGATCCGGGTTCAAAGGCATTGATCAAGGGGAGGGAGGAAAAGAATCCCAGCTTGGCAACTCACGCAGCGCGGAACAGCTGGGCTCAAAGCGATTTTTACGGCGGTGTTGGATGGATCCTCGGCCTGTTGCTAACCCTGTTCGTCTCTGTACCGTTGATCTTATACATGCTCAACAACGCGCCGCGCTCGCGAGCCGATGAAATCTTGCTCTACGGGGTGGCCGCAGCCTGGTGGCTAAATCCGCTATCCATCGGCAGTCTCGGTTATATCCTCAGCAATTTGCGAAGCTGGAGATGGTGGGTGATCGCTGGATTGCTTGTGTGGTTCTTCGTCAACAGCCTGGTCTCCTTGGCGATCGCAAATGAAAACGCCCGCTCGTATACTTACGGTGGGCTTTTGATCCTGGCATACGTCCTCTTGGGACTCCTGTTCATCTACGTCCAGCTGCGCGTATTCGTCTGGGCCGCTTCCGGTAAACCGGCTCGTTTTTTCTTCGGTATTCTGGGTTGGGCTGCGTTAAATGGCCTGGTTTATTGGGCGGTAGTCAATCCGGAAGTCCTCAATGTCATCCTGGTCTTGCTTGGATTTGTTTTCCGAATCCTGTTCGCGATCGCATTCGTGGTTATTCAATTTGTAGCCATCTTCTGGTTCATGGCCCAATCCCGGGTGGAAACCATCCGCCCTGGTGATCCCAAGCAGATGAATTTCGATGATTACAAGGGGCAGCCCAACTTATTAAAGCTCGTTCGGCAGTGGATCTACCTGCTCTCAGACCGGAACAAATTCCAGAAGATGGGCGGCCAGTTCATCAATGGCTTGCTTCTTTATGGGGAACCCGGGACCGGCAAGACGATGCTGGCCAAGTGCATGGCCGGTGAGGCGGGCATTGCCTTCATCTCCATTGAAGCGTCCGGTTTCCGTGCCATGTTCATGGGTGTGGATGTATTGAAAATGATTTCCTTCATCCGGAAAGCCCGCAAGCTGGCCAGGGAATACGGGGCTTGTATTGCCTACATCGATGAGATCGATGCGGTGGGCATGTCGCGCGGGGGTGTGATGGGAGGCGGTCAGGCCGGAATGGGCATGGGCATGGGTGGAATGTTCGGTGGTGGGACGGGGGCCCTAACGCGGTTGCTTTATGAAATGGATGGTATCAATGAAATGACGCGCTCGGAAAAATGGCGCGCTCGTTGGCATCAATTGCTCAAGAAACCCGTCCCGCCCCGCAACTGGCACGTCCTCTTTATGGGTTCCACCAACCGTCCGGATGTGCTCGACCCCGCCCTCACCCGGCCGGGTCGCTTCGACCGCACCATCGTTGTGGATAAACCCGACCGTGCGGGCCGGAGGGAGATCACAAAATATTATCTAAATAAGATCAGCCATGATGAAAGTGTGGATATTGAAGCCATTGTGAGCGACACGGCCTGGGCTACGCCCGCGAAGATGATGTCCGCTATCACCAAGGATGCCGTCCGACTGGCGCTCTTCGATGATCGTGACAAGGTTTCCCAGCACGACATCGAACTGGCCTTCCAGGAGCAGGCTATGGGTTTGGAAAACCCGATCGAGGAGATGGAGGAGGATCAACGCCGCCAGGTGGCGTATCACGAAGCCGGGCATGCGGTCGCCCAGTATCATTTGCGGCCGGATGAACGGATCGTACGCGTGAGCATCATCCGCCGGTCGGAGGCGCTTGGTTATGTGCTGCCGGTTCCCAACTACGATATCTATTCCCTTCCCCTGCGGACACTTGTAGCAGATATCCTCGTCTCCATGGCTGGCCATGTGGCTGTAAAAGTTTTCCTGGGAGAATATTGGACCGGTGCTAGTTCAGATTTCCAGAGCATACGCACCCGGTTGTGGACCCTGGCCAATCACGGCTACTTTGGTCCACCGGTAGCCATGGATATCGTGCAGGCGCCTGCCCGGAGCATCGAGGGTAGGATCGCCTTGGTTGAGAAATTCTGGCAGCAGCTCGAGGATCAAACGGAACAGATCCTGAGAAACCGGAGCACGGAAGTCCATGCGGTCGCGGAAGTCCTTTTGAAGAAGGGCGACCTGAGCGGGAAAGAGTGCATTGAGATAATCCGGAACAGTTCCAGCGAAGTTCCAAACCGTGATAACGGAAAAGATTTATTAGGTCCTGTACTGGATATAGCTGGGGCAGCTCCTGCGAAATTGGAAAACGAAGCCAGGCTAAAAAAGGATCCCGGCTCGAGCTCAGGTTTGGAAACAGCAGGTCAGCAAGGTGATTGACTATATCGAAGGTTGATTGATCCGCTCAGCGGTTAATTGGGATCTTCACCGGGTTACCTTCGCCAGGTGATGTTGAATAGATATCAGCTCTTAATTGGATGGCTATAAATTAAGAGCTGATTCTTTTAAACACTTTGTAATACAGGTAATGGATGTGTTCTGATCCCCCCAGGATTCTATCTCCATGACCAGACGGCCAGCAATCCCTCGGCGAGGAACCGTGGTTCGAGCCTCCCTGAAGCAGCCACAACGGCAACGCCTGAGGCGGCTTCGCTGTCCACAAAGGTGACGACCAGATTATTGCTATCCGGTGACCAGATGGTCATCGATTGATGATATTGATCGAAGAAGGGCAGGAGATCTGCAAATTGGCTGGTTGGTTTATAAGTAAGGATCTTTCTGCTTTCACCGCTCTCCTCATCCAGGATATTCAGTTCGAGCAGCAGGTCTGCGCTCTGGTCCTCTGAGCTGGCTGAAGATGAATCCAGGTACGGAACAAAGTATGCGAGCGACCGGCTGTCAGGCGACCAGAAAAATGCGATCACGTTTCTTTCCTCGGTGTGCACTTCCTTTGTAACCACGTCGACGATTTGCAGGTTGCCAAGGGCACCGGTATCGGTCGTCTCATCACTATCAATGTACGCGAATTTTTGACTGTCAGGCGACCAGACGAAAGCTGCCTTCCCGGTAAAAGTCGCCATCTCCTGCGGATTGGAACCGTCGCCTTCTGCCATGATGATCGCATAATCATTCCCAGCCGAGACAACCGCGTAGAGGATCAATTTCCCATCGGGCGACCAACCAGGCGATTGAAAGGGTGCCGGCTTGACATCCAATCCTATCTCAGTGACATCCCCATCCAGAAGTAAAAATGCTGTCTTATCGGCGGGTTCACCGGTACCGGGGTCGCCGGCATGCACGATCATCACCCGACCATCCGGTGCCCATGACCAATACATAGGTGAGCCGGTATCGATGATCCTCCGTTCACCGTTGGCAGATATGTTTTGTAAAATCTGGGTTTGCCCCGAGGCTGCGGTTGATAGAAATGAGAGGTTGGCATTGTCAGGTGACCAGAATAAATAGTAAGGGATCTCGGTTGTGCTTCTGTAAATTTGGGTTGTTTTGTTGCTAACCATATCAAGGATGTTCAATTCAGAAGACGCCGTGTCAGCCTCTCTGGATAAACCAGCATAAGCCAGATATCTGCCGTCTGACGACCAGGCGGGGTGTTGGTAAATAAGAAAATCGTCCGTCTCTGTTTCGGGTAATTTTCCATCCTTTGTTAGCGCGAGGAGTTTTCCACCAGCCTGGTCACTTACGTAAAGATTACCATCCGTCCCAAGATAGGCGATCAAACCTGATTTTCGCTCGAGGAAAGGCAGAGCCGGGCTTTGGGGTAATCGCAGATCACCCGGAGCGCAGGCGTATAGCAATAAGACCAGAGGAATAATCCGGAACAGGACTTTGGATTTCATTGGCTTTCTTCCAGGGCTTGTTGCGCCGCGTCCATGACAGGATCGTTATCCGGAAGAACCTGATCCCAATCTGCTGCGATAAGGACATCCGGCTGCAGGCCTGCATTACCAAGGTCCAGTCCATCGATCGCTCTGAAGGAGGCGCTTTCAATGAACAGGCGCGAGCCGTCGGGAAGATAAGATCCGGTTGCGGTCTCCACCGCACCAGCCGTGGGAGCGCCAAAGATCAAAGCCTTTTTGCTGACCCGCAGACTGGCGGCAAAAATTTCAGGAAAACCGCTCGTGTTTTCCCCGACGAGTACAGCCAGAGGAACACTCTGTGAACTGAGGGTATCCTTACCCTGGATGCTTACAACCTGGTTGGAACTGCGATCAAAGAATTCTCCAATGATGCCGTCTGCGAACATGGTCAATAGATCTTCCAGCGGCCAACCGCGAGCAGAACCGGCAATGCGCAGGTCAAGCACCAGACCCTGCAAATGGCGGTTGCTTGTCATATCTTCGAGACTGGAACCAATATCCTCAACTAAATTTTCATAACCGGAAGGAGGAAACAAGATATAACCGATGTTTGTTTCCGGATCAATCGTAGCCACCAGTTTAACCGTGCTGACAAGTTGGGCACGCTCCAGATTTACAGTTCGGACCGATTCGTCAGGCGACTTTACTGTCAACCGGACCGAGCTGCCAGTCTGACCGCGGATCCGGTCGACAGCTGCAATTCCCTCCTCTTTCAGGATTGGTTCGCCGTCGATTGAATAAATGCTGTCATGCGCCTGCAGGCCCGCTTTATCGGCGGGTGAGCCTTCGATCACGGAGAGGATAACGATATGCGCTTCGGGTTCAGGGTTGAAACCAATGAACGCACCGATGCCCTCGTAAGTGGAGCTATCGGTAATATCCTCATTGATCCGCTCTTGCCTGGATTGCCAGGCAAGGGCTCCGTCAGGTAGATCCGATTCCAGATCTGCCATGAGTTCGATGAATTGATCCTGGCTTGTAACCTCTTCGATACGGTCCCGGTACTCTGTATGGAGCGAATCCCAATCGATATTCGCGTCGTCATAGTGGATGTAATCTTGTTCGATACGGTCCCAGATGTTATCGAACGTACGAACACGAACTTCCTGGATGGAAGAGACGGGTCCGAAGGATCCCGTGGGTGGTTCTTCTGTAAATTCAGGAAATGGAAGGCATGCGGTCAACACGAGGCATGCTGCCCAAACAAGTTTGAGTTTCATATAAGCCACCGCTAAAGGTGAGAGAGTCCTCAAGATTGTGACGAAAAACGCAAGAATCTCACACTTGAATTCTATCAAATTATTTGTAGGATTGCTCGGCGGCGCACCTGAGGCGCTGTCTGAGTTGCGCCTGGTAAATAGTCCGATAAGCAGTGGGCTTTACCAGTGACCCGGTAAAGCCTGGGTTTCGGAGTCAAATCGATTCAATGGATTTTATAGGAGCACCGGTTCCATGTTAAGAACATGGAACCGGTGCTCCTATAGTCTTTGGGACTTTGATCGTTAACCGGATTGATGGTTTTCTTATCCAAGATTAACCGGTACGACAGATTCTGTGTCGATTCGTGCCGGCGAATGATGGATCCTGTCAAGCAGATAATAGCCGAAGGCAGCCAGCATGCCCATCAACCCGCAGGCGTACCATAGCCAGTTGGGATTTGGCCCATCCATCAATATTCCTGCGAAATAGGGTCCAACCGCAAAAGCCATTCCCCACGATAACCCGGCGACAGCCATATAACGGCCGCGCATCGCCTCTGGTGCAAAACTGGCCACCATGGCCTGCTGGAACGGCGCAATGATCATTTCACCGATCGTGATTACAACCATCGCGAGCGTAAACATCAGATACGAATTTATGAAGCCGTAGGCTGCAAACCCAATTCCGTAGAGTGCCGTTCCCAGGCACATCATCACCAAAGGTTTGTATTTTTCCAGCCGTCTCGTCAGCCAGAATTGGAACAGCACCACCATGACCGCGTTCAGGCTGATCAGCAGTCCGTAACCGGATTCTGGAATGCCATGAAAATCGCGCAGGAATACTCCGAGCGTGGTATTCATGTTCATATAAACGAGGGTCATCATGACGCACACCAGGATAAAAGCCATGAATGGGGCATCCCGGTAAACCCGACCGTACCCACCAAACGTCTGCGAAATGCTCTCAGGTTTACTTTCAGCATGCGACTTCGGTTTCGTTTCGGGGAGGGAGAGGAAAACGACCGCAGCTGCAATCAGGCTGATGATCATGTCCACGATGAAAAGTAGCAGATAGGATCTGGCGATCAGGAAACCGGCGATGGCTGGGGCGATGACAACGGCAAGATTGAAAATCACACGGATAATTCCGTATCCTTCAGCACGTTTTTCCGGCGGGAGGAGATCCGCAACGACCGCTTCGTGGGCGGGACGGCCGATATCCGCAAGCGTGCCGACGAGAACGGCGATAAGAACAAACAGTTGAAGAGTCGGCGCCAGGCCCATTCCCAACGCACTCAACGCGGAGAAGATCAGGCTGAACAGGATAACAGGTTTACGTCCGACCCGGTCGGTCAATGCGCCGCCGAGTGCGCTGCCCACAAAACCGGAGGCAGAAAAGATCACAAAGATTCCGCCTACCGTTGTCATGCCTATATTGAATTTCTGAGTGAGATAAAGCGCGAAGAACGGGTAGAGCATGAACCCACCCAGGCGGTCAATGAAAACCACGACGTTGTAGATCCAAAATGCTCGGGGATATGCGTGATAGGTGTTTCTTATTTTTTCGAAGGAAACAGACACAGTCGTTCTCCAGAAACGTGAATTCTAAAGTTTATTCCATGATTTCCATTCAAAATTACCGTGTTGGCAGTCATATTAAATAAACACGGTCACTTGTTGTGGATCCCTCACAACCGTCCGGTTGCCAGGTTGCCGGATCCAGGCTGGGGGCATTCCAGGCAGGACTTTTCATAACGCTGCCGCAGGGAGGTTCCTGCCGCCACCATCCAATTCGCCAGACGATACATCGCAGACGAAAATAGATCAACCCGATCCGGATCGCGCGAGATTGCTTCTTCCTGAAGGCGAAGCTCGGCGATTTGTTCATGGATACGTTGACGATTCAAATCCGCCATGATCTCAAGCTGTGTGTAGTTCATCTTTTTATCTCCTAAAATTAACCCGGGGTGGGTTTATTTTTTCAACGGTCTAATAGAAATGAGGATACAGCTTTGAGGGTTTTTTCGATCCGATCGTGATTTATGGTGTAAACCTTCGCTGTATTAACCCGCCTCTCAAGCAGGTAGCCTGCAGCCGCGAGCTGCGACAGGTATCGCGAAGTACTCGGCTGACTCAACCCGATGGCTTCGATAATATCCTGGGCCCTCATTTCACCTTTCTCTGCGATCAACTGCAATATTTGCATCCGGGTATCATCCGCCAGGGTGGAAAGCCTGGAAATGATATCGGTGCGGTCCAGTTCCGGGATGCGTTCCTGGCTTCCCTCGGGTGGGCGTGCACCAAAAAAAATGCACAGGCATTCGCCAACCATCATCTTGTGGGTGTACTGCCCGGTGTGTGCATTGGGTACGAACGCGATCCGTTTGGATTGTTCCAACAGTTGGTTCCAGTGAGCATCCACAGGATCCTGGCCCGTGACCCGGTGAATGATCTCGCGGCTCGACAAACCGCTTAGGTCCAACTCTTGATAGGCTCGGATGGTCTTTTCCACCAGAGGTTGGACCCGCAGCCATTCGCTTTCCAGGTGGGTGTTCCAAAACCAAACCAGGTGTGAGATGATGAGAGCCTTCATTTCCTCGGGTTTCTTGACATATTCGTATGCCTGTCTTTCAATCTCATCCTCAACGTGCTCCGTTCCAAAACCCATTATCAAAAATTCAATATAACTTTCGGGTGATTTTAAAATCGTGTTCCAATCCACTTTTCCACTAACTTCGGATCCGGTTTTATCCAGGCAAATTTCGGCGTATTTCTTGAACATGCGATCCCGCAGGACAACGCCAGGCGTGGCTTTCAGATCAGCCAGGTACATCGGGAAGGTCATTTCGCCGCGTTCCGGGAGGAGTGCAAAGAAAAATCCGGTTATGACCAGCTGATGACGGAAGAGTTCTTCCCCGGTCATGTTGGAGCGAGTTTTCTCAACCCAGCTATGCAATCCGGGTTGGGTTTCATATTTGGCGAGCAATAACGAGCTTTCCAATCCATTTGCAGCCGGTTCCAGCGCGAAAGTGACATTGGAAATGTCCGTTTTCTCTAGGTCAAGGGTGACTGGCATGGTACGCCTCCGATATAATTCTATTTATTCAATAATATGAATAATTTGAATTATTATATATATTTTTGGATTTATGTCAAGAGTAATTAGTTAAAAGTTTGGGTTCTGCTCACCATTACACCAATTAAAGACTGGAAAAACCGATATAAAAACAAATCCGCTGGTTTGACCAGCGGATGAAGTTACACAGTAAAAGTAAGTTTTGCTTACTGCACTGGAGTGCCTTCGACTGCTGCACCGGTCCAGGAGAACACGCGTTTTTCGCTGGCTGATCCTGCCGAAACCCAGATCGATTGTCCCTGTTCATCGGTACCAGCTTGCCGCACGGGTGAGATCCACCAACGGATGACGTGAGCCACGTTATCCCTCGGACGGAAGGTCGTCGGCACGATGTATTTCGTATCCGTGACGAAATCAACCAGCCGGCGAGTTTGGCTGGCGGTGACATCTTCAACCGTGATCTGGTAAGCCTCGCCGTTGCGCAGGGTTCCAACGGAAGCCCACTGGAGAGTGACCACATCATTAGCCAGGGTGAAAGCCGCTCCATCCGCCGGTAGAAGCAAATTGGGAGCTGGGTATGGTGGAGGAATAGTAGCTGTTGGACTGGGTCCGGGAGTAGCTGCTCTCATGCACAGCGGAATTAATAAGGGTTGTCCGAGGTACACGATATCCGTTGTAAGCCCATTGAATTCCTTGATGGCCTGTTGGGAAATCGCGTAATTCAGTGCAATGCTTGAAAGGGTGTCGTTCTCTTGAACGGTTATCGGAACTTTATCGCACGCCTGGATCGTGGCTTCCGCCGGGAGCGGTGTGCCAGTCGCAGGTGGCGGAGCGGTCGGCGTCGGGAATGGGATTTTTATCGCCTGTCCCACACCCAATGTCAGGCACTGCGCGTCCAAATTGTTTAATATAACAATGCTTTGCACAGACACACCAAAAACCAACGCAAGTCCAAGGCAGGAATCGCCGTCTTTGACTGTATATTCAAAAGGAGGTTGTTCGGTGGCCGTGGGAACATCGGTGGGTATCAAAGTTTGAGTGGGCGATGCGCTCGCGGTCGCTGAACCGGTTGGGCTTGCAATGGGAGTTGGTTCGACGACCCTGCCTCCGGCGCGCAAACCAAAGAAGACCACTGCGGCTCCAACACCAAGGACAATAACAGAAATTCCAAGCGCAGCGGGCAGGCTGAGAGTCAGCTCCGGCATGCGGCTTGCCTGGACCGATCGTTCAACTTTTCGTGCAGCCTGGACCTGGGGTTTGCCTGTTAATTGCGTACCGCACACCGGGCAGCGTGTCGCGCTTTCACTCAATCGCGTGCCGCAGGTTGGACAAACCTTGGTTTTTTGGGAGGTCGTGTCGGGACTCATCGGGGGCGAATTATACCATCGCCGATTCAGGCGCCTTCCACAACGACCATGTTGGTCTTTGCG
>Ga0154778_1130_pt1 | contig 16120 bp, 16 predicted proteins | sample Rifle2008BG16ft_FD_105786 | JGI IMG/M metagenome (GOLD analysis project Ga0154778, IMG submission 105786) | Chloroflexi bacterium RBG_16_51_16 | reverse complement strand
GAGGTAGTTGAGAAATTCCAAAAAGGATTGCCCCAACGCCTCGTAGGGTTCTGCTGGCAGATGCTGCCTACCCCGGGCTGCTAAGAGAAGACTGACCTCAGCAAGATAACCGATAACCAGGAGGATCAGGATCGAACCAATGAATTTTTTTGTACCCCATTGAATTAACTTGAATAGACCATTCCGAAACATCTTTCAGAATTTTCTCCGTGGATTAATTAATTCAGATTCAGTAAATAAAAAGGGTCTGCTTAAGGCATTGGAATGCCAGGCAGACCCTCTATGACCAGGCAATTCACCTTTCTAACGGATCTTAAACATCTGCATTAATTTCATCGCCAGGTTCAAATCACCGCCGAGCTTTATCTTGCCTTCCATAAAAGCTTTCATGCCATCCAACTCGCCAGTAAATATCTTTATGTAATCCGCCGAATCAGCGGTCAGGGTCATATTGGGTTCTTTGCGGGGAATCCCCTGGGCGACTTCACACTTGCCTTCCCGAATGGTGGCATTCCATTCGCCCGGCTCTGTGCCGGTAAATTTAAAATGAACCACCGCGTCGACACCGGTGGCTTTTTCAGGCAAGAACGCTCCCGGCATTTTAGACATTAATTCTGCTATGGTAAGCGGCATTTCAAATCTCCTCAATTTTGCAGGTTTTCGAAGATGGCGGCCGCCCCCATCCCGCCGCCTATGCACATGGAAACCATACCGTACTTCGACTTACGGCGTCCCAATTCGTAAATCAACTGGGTCGTTAATTTGGCACCCGTACAGCCAAGCGGATGGCCCAGGGCTATCGCGCCTCCATTGACATTAACTTTCGATTCCTCTAACTCGAGCTGGCGGATGACCGCCAGTGATTGAGCGGCAAACGCTTCGTTTAATTCAATCAAGTCGATATCGTTCAGGGTAAGTCCGGCAAGTTTCAACGCCTTTGGGATGGCAACAACCGGGCCGATGCCCATGATCTCCGGAGGTACGCCTCCCACAGCAAATGACACCAACCGGCTGAGAGGTGTGTAACCCAGTTTGGCAGCTTTTTCTGATGACATAACCATCACAACCGCTGCACCATCAGACATCTGGGATGAATTTCCAGCGGTAACGACCCCACCTTCCTTGAATGCGGGTTTGAGCTTCGCCAGCGCCTCGATCGAGGTATCTGCCCTCGGCCCTTCGTCACGTTTTACCGTGAACGATTTTTTAACTGGTTTCCCGTCTTCTGCCAATTCCGTTAATTCCACGTCTACCGAAACAAGTTCGGGATCGAATAGACCCGTTTCTACCGCCCGGGCTGCTTTTTGGTGACTCTTCAGCGAGAACTCATCCTGATCCTCCCTGGTTACTGCGTACTTAACCGCGACGTTTTCCGCGGTTAATCCCATGTTGGTGTAGTAATGAGGCAGCTCCTGGGCGAAGTGCGGATTGGGCGAAAACTTATAGCCCATCATCGGAACCATGGACATGGATTCAACCCCGCCGGCGATCGCCGTATCGATCTGGCCGGTACAGATCGCGGCACTGGCGTGGGCTATGGATTGCACGCCAGACGAACAATATCGGTTGATCGTCTCGGCAGGTACCCGGTCCGGTAACCCCGATCGAAGTGCAATCATTCGGGCTAAATTCAATCCCTGTTCGCCTTCCGGGAAGGCACAGCCGAGGATGACATCCTCAATTTCGCCGGGATCGAGACCAGGGTTACGTTTCAGCAGCTCACGAATGGCCAATGCTCCCAGCTCATCGGGTCGTACTGTAGCCAAACCGCCGCGTTTCGCCCTACCCACCGGCGTCCGAACCGCGCTAACAATGACAGCATCATGGTTTGTCATAGTCACTCCTCTATTTCTTTTCGTTAGTTCCGCAGCGGTTTTCCAGTTTGGAGTAAGGACCACATCCGAGCCTGCGTTCGCTCCTCGCCGAACAACGAGAGAATGGCTTCCCGTTCAAGGTCAAGTATATATTGTTCAGATACCCACTGAGGTCGTGTCAACTCTCCTCCACACATGACGTAGGCTAGCTTGCTCGCGACGAAATGGTCATACTCGGTGATATACCTGCCTTCACGGAATGACCAAGCCCCGATCCGGAGAGCGTTGAGCATGTCCCGGCCGGAGGCATAGATCAATTCGGGGGCAGGTGCCCGATAGCCGTGGGCATTCATATGCAGGACTTCCTGCTTTGCTTCGCTCAGGAGGTGCTCGCGATTCAAGACCACCCTGTCAGACGGTGACAGGATTTCCATACCGCGAGCTTCCTCAGCGCTGGTCGCAACCTTGGCCTGTCCGATTTGAAGGAACGCTCTTTGCAGGAACATCTGGACTTCCGCGTTTTCGACCCGCATGGCGGGATTGATCACTCTGCGGATGATCTCCTTCGTTCCGCCGCCGGCTGGGATCACCCCGGCACCGAGTTCCACGAGTCCGATATATGTTTCTGCGGCTGCAACAACGCGGGGGGCGTGCATCGTAACCTCACATCCGCCGCCGAGGGTCAATCCGGCTGGAGTAACCACAACCGGCTTTGGAAAATACCGCATCCTCATATTCAGATCCTGGAGTTTGCGGACGGAGGCTTCGAGTTTGTCCCACATACCCTGTTGGGCGCCGACCACGAGCATGAACAGGTTCGCACCTGCGCTAAAATTCTCGCCCTCATTCCCAACCACAAGTCCGACAAAATCCTGTTCGGTTCGGTCCATCGCATCGATGAGCATATCCATGATGTCGTCATCCAACGCGTTCATCTTGGTATGGAATTCAACGAGAGCCACTTCATCACCGATATCGAACAGGGTTGCTCCGGTGTTTTCTTTTATTACCTTTCGGGTGCCTCTAAGCTCGTTAAGGAAGACCATCCCGGATGGTTTTTTAAGTTTTACATACTTTTCTTTAACGACATCGTAAACCCCCACCTTACCGCCGTTTTTATACTGGTAGAACGAAGTGCAACCGGACTTGAGCATTTGCTCAACCCACCTGGCAGGCGGATAACCCAATGATTTCATTTTAGTCTGGACATCCGCGACACCCAGCAAATCCCAAGTTTCAAATGGTCCAGCCTCATGCATGAAACCCCAACGAGCGGCGTCGTCGATGGGTTTGGGCGAATCGGCGATTTCCGGGAGAAGCAACGAGGCGTATTGAAATCCTTGATAGGTCAACGCCTGGATAAGCTGTGCACCGCGATCGCTTTCTCCGAGAATCACCTTGAGCCTTTCCCCAAGTGATTCGATATCCTTAGCTTTCCCAACTGAATCGAATTTAGGTTTGGTGGGTGGAATGTGCTCAACTTTCGCGAGGTCCAGCGGCCAGAATTCTTTCTTGCCTTCCGACTGGATCTCTTTGTAAAAGCCGACTTTCGTTTTGTTTCCCAGCCAACCTTTTTCGACCATCGTGTGAATGAGTCGGGCGGGTTTTTCCGCAGCCAAATACTTCTGGGCGAGCTTATCGTGGGGTATGGCTGGAGCCAGATTCTTGCCTACATGCTCCCATACGTCCACACCCACCAGATCAATCAGGCGAAACGTGGCGGTTTTTGGATGACCCATCAACGGTCCGGTAAGGGCATCCACCTCGTCGACGGTGTAATTGTTTTCGAGGATAAAGTTCATGCCGAAGGCTGCCGTTCCAAACGCCAGACGATTGGCGATGAAATTGGGTGTGTCCTTGCACAGGACGATCCCTTTGCCCAATCTGAATTCGCCGAAGTGACAAATGAAGTTAATAACATCCCGGGATGTTTCTGCAGTGGGTATCACCTCAAGCAATTTTAAATAACGCGGCGGATTGAAGAAGTGCGTCCCAAGAAAATGCCGTTTGAATTCCCTGGAGCAATTCTGTGCGATTTCCTTGACTGGTATGCCTGAGGTATTCGTACTGACAATCGCACCGGGTTTTCGCACCTGATCAATTTTAGCCATCAAGGCTTGCTTTATCTTTAGATCCTCAATGATAGCTTCAATGATCCAGTCTGCGTCCGAGAGCAGAGTAAAGTCATCCTCGAGGTTACCAATCCTGACCAGGGTCTTCAGATCGGCGGCCATCAGGTTGGCCGGTTTGCTTTTAAGGCATTTCTCCCAGCCATCTCTGACGATCTTATTCCTGGCTTCCTTGTTGCCTGCAGGAGCATCCTTTGGAATGATATCCAACAGCACGACCGGGATGCCGGCATTCGCGAGATGAGCGGCCACTGCTGCGCCCATCGTACCCGAACCGATCACCGCGGCCCGATGAATGTGATATTTGAACATACGGCCTCCCTGTTTACCTGAGTTCCGAGCCTGAATAGCCCAGGATGTGCCGGGCTACGACAAGCCGATTAATTTGGCCGGTACCTTCATAGATATCCGTGATCTTGGCATCTCTGAACCACTTTTCAAGAAGAAATTCACGGCTGTAACCCAACGGACCCATGATCTCAACCGCTTTCTGTGTGATCCGGGTGGTTACATCTCCGGCCTTCACCTTGCACATGGAGGATTCAAGCGCATTCGGTTTTTTATTGTCCGCCATCCACACGGCCTTGATCACCATCAACCAGGCGGATTTCAACATGATCTCCATGTCCATCACTTCACGCTCCAGATTGGTAAGCTTTTGGCGCGGAAGTCCATATCGCAGGGTCACGCCGCTTTGAGCAAGTTTTTCTTTTACAAATTCGAGCGCAGCGCGAGCAACACCAATACCGGAGGCGGAGACAAGCGGCCGGGTTGCGTCAAAGGTCGCCATGGCACCTTTAAATCCTGTGGTGGTCTTCTCAACCGTAGGACTGCCCAATATATGGTCAAACGGAAGTCTTACATCCTGGAGCGAGATCGCAGCCGTATCGCTGACCCGGATACCCAACTTATGCTCCAGCTTCGTGACACAAACACCAGGTGTCCCAGCTTCGATCACAAAAGCGCGCATACCCGCGCGTCCCGCTGCTGGATCGATGGATGCCCAGACCACGATATACCCCTTTCCAAGCTTTTCGTATTTTGTGATGGACTTATCCCCACCAGTCACAAAAATCTTCTCGCCATTAATGACCCACTCCTGGGTTTTCTCATCCAAGATCGCCCGGGTACGGATGGCGGAGGTATCCGAGCCTGCTCCAGCTTCGGTCATGGCCATGGCGGCGAATGTGGGTTTATCGGACGCAAATCTTGCCAGGAATTTTTCCTTTTGCTCTGTCGTGCCGGCTGCTTGAACTGCTGCAGCGCCTAGACTGCCGCCCGGGGTCACCAGATACATACCCACATCTCCCCAGGCCAGGGTTTCGATCTGAGCAGCCAGAACCTGGTAGGCAATGGGAGGTCGTTTCTCCTTCTCCTGGTCGCCGCCCTTCCCATTTCCCTTTTCCTTCGGCGCCAGGGATCCAGCCCCAAGGGATTTCATGGCGGCATGCATGAATTCGATGTAATCCCAGGGTATCTCATGCTCGTGTTCGTCGAAGTAACGTGACCGGGAACGCATCATTTCCTCGGCCACGGTCTTTAAAACGAATTGGGTTTGGACGATCGGTTTGGGAGATTCAAATTCAATTGTCATCGCTGCCTCCAAAAGTCAAACCATGACCAGGCCGGTAAGCATGGCAATCCCGCGACCGTTGCGCATCCACATTTCAACGGGGTGCTCACGGATGTAACCATGCCCGCCGAGGATCTGAACGGCGCGGTCGGTGACCATCATCGCCATGTCGACTGCACCCATGCTGGCCAGATACGCTTCGATGAATGCATCGTCCTTTTTATTATCCATTTTCCAGGCTGCTTCCCAGGTAAGCAAGCGGATTGCCTCAATCTCTGTAGCCATCTCCGCGAGCATGAAGGCGATCGCTTGTTTCTGGGCTATCTTGACACCAAAAACCTCACGCTCCTTTGCATAGTCGCGGCTGTATTCAAGAGCAGCCTTAGCGAGCCCAACCGCGGAGGCCGAGCACGCGATCCGCATGGAAGCCAGGATCGGTTCAAAGTCATGACCCTCCGGACCTCCCAGACGATCCTGTTCGGACACTTTGACATCCGTTAATTTAACCCGATAGAGTGGAACGGCATTCAACGCCATCAATTTCTCGCGGTCCTCATTGACAGCCAGCCCTGCCGCGCCTTTCCTCACGATGAATCCCTGAGTCTTTCCGTCCAGGTTTGCGTAGATGATCATCGCTCCGGATTGGATAGCGAAAGGTACCCAGGCTTTTTCGCCATTCAATAAGTAATGATCACTGTTCTTCTTTGCAGTGGTGTGCAGATCATTCGGATCGAAATCGTATTCGAACTCAATCAATCCCGCGGTGTATGGCTGCCAGTCTGCAGCCGTCACCTTGGGAAGAAATTCCTTCTTCTGTTGTTCGGAGCCTGCCATCAACAGCGCCAATGCGAATAATCCAGGCGTTCCCACAACACACGCACCGGATAAATCACCAAAAGCCATTTCCTCGCCAGCCAATGCCCCGGTCAGTGAGAGGTGTTCGCCAAAGCCGCCAAATTCTTCCGGGATGGACGCCTGGAGTAATCCCAGCTCCCAGCCTTTATGGATTAATTTATCTGGCCAGGCACCGGTCTCTTCCGCTTCATGAGCGGCGGGCCGCAGGTCTGTCTGCGCGAAGCGTCCAACCGCTTCGATCAACATTTGCTGCTCCTCCGTGGGTTCAAATGAATACATAAGCCCTCTCCTCTCTAGCGACTGCTCAAGCCATTGAAAAACAAATCGGTATACTCATCGGCAATCTGTTCGATCGTTTGTGAACCAGCAGGTCGGTACCATGTCAGGGTCCAATTGAGGGTACCCATGAGGGCACGCACGGCCATATTTACGTCCGGACAGTTGAACTTTTTTGTACGCATTCCCTCCTGGACTGCCTCGCGCCAAAGCGCCTCGAACCGATCCCGGTTTGGGACATGCCGAAGTTGAGATTTTTTATCAAGAGATCGATGCTCGAAAAGCAGCACAGATGATAAATCAGGATTTTCAGCGAGTGCCTGAAGATAGGATCGGATCATTAAACGGAGTTTTTCGTCGGATGGGATCGATCGCGCTGAAATGATGGAGATCCGTTCGGTCAACATATCCAAAGCGCGATCGAGAAGGGAAAGCAGGATATCCTGCTTGGAGGTTACATGGTAGTAGAGACTGGCTTTTTGAAGTTTTACAACCTCGGCGATGTCAGCCATCGAAGCGCCGTGGAATCCCTTTATCCGAAAAACCTGTGCGGCAGCATCCAGAATATCTTCACGGGTCATTAAAAACCTTCCCTACCGAACGGTCGGTAGACATAGGATACACCTTCCCCACAGCTACGTCAAGATAGCGCGAATGGTATACTCCCGTCCCATCAAGGTTGAAAAGATGAAATATTTTGTAACCGGTGCGACTGGTTTCATAGGCCAGGAGGTCGTCCGCCAATTAAGCTCAGCCGGCCATAGCGTCAATGCCCTGGTCCGTGACGTAAGGCGGGCTGAGAAAATCAAATCACCCAGTGTAAATCTGTCCATCGGTGATGTCACAAATGGTGATTCAATGCGAGCCGGTATGCAAGGGGTGGAGGGTATATTCCACATCGCAGGCTGGTACAAGGTGGGCACACGGGATAAAAGCGGGGGAGAAAGAATTAATATTCTTGGCACTCGGAATGTCCTGGAGCTGATGAAGGAAATGCATATTCCGAAAGGGGTGTATACCAGCACACTTGGCATCTATTCCGATACCCATGGAAAACTAGTTGATGAGACCTATTCCTTCATTGGACGTCATTTGAGTGAATATGATCGCACCAAGGCGGAAGCCCATCGCATCGCTCTAGAGATGATCAAATCCGGTCTACCGCTTGTCATCGTAATGCCAGGTGTGGTATATGGACCAGGAGATACAAGCAGCTTGAGAACAGTCTTTATTAATTATTTAACGGGAAAATTGCCAATGATTCCCTGCGGAACAGCTTTTACCTATGCTCATATTGAAGATGTTGCGCATGCGCACATCCTAGCCATGGAAAAAGGAAAAATTGGTGAAACTTACCACATATGCGGTGAGGCAGCCACGGTCGAAAGCTTGATGAGGCTTGCTAATCAAATCACAGGCATACCCGCTCCAAGGTGTATGTCCCCAAATCTGATTAAATTAGGCGCAAGGCTAATGGATATTTTCGAAGCCTTCCTCCCCGTACCTGAATCTTACTCGTCAGAAAATTTACGAGTTATAGCCGGAGTCACATATTTAGGCAGCAACAATAAAGCTCAGCGTGAGCTTGGGTATCATCCAAGATCCATGCAAGAAGGAATAAGAGAAACTCTCCTGCACGAGATCAAATTGTTGAACGAGAAGCTGTAAAAGTAGGTATGCTATAATAATTTTATGGCCACATTGCCGCGCGCCAATTCTTCCACGGGACAAACCACGACCCATTCAACCCCTGTGCGGGATATCGATCGAAGACAAAGGAGAATTGTTGCAAGCATCGTGGCAATCGTGGTGCTTGTCCTCGCAGGCCTGCTGGCATTTGTATATTTCCTGTTACGGCCTGAAACCTCCGCGGAAAATGTCGAACGGCTGCGGGATATATTCATCATCCTGGTGGCTTTGGAATCCATGTTGATCGGCACAGCCCTGATCGTGCTGATCATCCAACTGGCAAGCCTGATCAATTTGCTTCAAAATGAGGTCCGACCTATCCTGCACGCAACGAGTGAAACTGTGAATACCCTGAGAGGCACTGCAGATTTTCTTGGTGAAAATGTAGTCGGACCTGTCATTGAACTTAGGGGATACCTGGCAGGTTTAAATCGTATGTTAGAATTAATGGGCTTAAAGAAAAGGTAAGATTTTAAGAAAGGAGCAGGTAAAATGTCCGACCGTGATGAGTTTGGCGCGTTTCTCGTAGGTTTTGTTGTCGGCGGTCTCGCCGGCGCGGTCGTTGCTTTGTTGTTCGCACCGCAATCAGGTGAAGAAACCAGGGCTATGATCAAGGATAAGAGCATCGAGCTTCGGGACAGGGCTTCACAAACCGCGGAGGAAGCCATCGGGCGTGCTGAGAAAGCTGCCGCAGAAGCTCGCGCACGAGCTGAGGAATTGGCTAACGACCTGCGCGAAAGAGGCAAAGGTGTGGTTGAAGCCGTTCGCAGACCGAGGAAACCTGGCGGAGAAGAATCTCCTGCAGCGTAATATAACCTGACCAATTTCATTCCTAATCAAACCCATCATCGGGGTTTGACCTCTGTCTTTCGCTGGATCACCCCAATCCATGAGCCAGCGATAACCAAGGTCAAACCCTGATTAATTTATGCGGGTCATTCAAGCTGTTATCCGGTATCTTTTCCGCCTGCTGTATCATCAGTTTGCATTCGCCTATGATATTGTCGCCTCTATCGTTTCGCTCGGACACTGGAAAGATTGGGTTAAATCGATCATCCCGCTGATCCAACCGGGAGCTGTCCTCGAGCTTGGATTCGGACCAGGCCACCTACAACTCGCCCTCCTTGAAAGTGGGATTAATTGTTTCGGATTGGATGAGTCACGACAGATGAATAGACTCGCCTCCCGGCGACTCAAGACGCATGGGTTCACCAATTCCAAGCTTGCGAGGGGTCTTGCATCCAATCTCCCTTATCCGTCAGAAAGATTTGAAACGATCCTATCCACCTTTCCATCCGAATATATTTTTGGGAAATTAACGCAGGAGGAGATCCACAGGGTATTGACAGAGAACGGCAGATTGATCATCCTGCCTGCCGTTTGGTATCGGGGTGGAAGGTTTTTAGAAAAGATCATGGCCTGGCTTTTCGAGGTGACAGGTGAAACACCCGGGGTTTTGGATCTCATCAAGGATCAATACAAAGTACGAATGGAATCTTCCCGCTTTAATGTCGAGACTCATCTGAGAGAGTTGGGATCCATCTCCTTACTAATATTGATTGCTACTAAACAATCCAAGCCCTGACCAATAATCAGACACGCGAGCCTGCAAAGGCTATTCCGCATTTTGTCCAAAATGTTATTTTCAAAATGTGCACGGTTACTTTTCGATCCTAATTTGAATCAATTAGTGTATTTTGTTTCAAGTGTGTCAATAAGTCATTGAAATCAAATCAGGTTCGACTTGACAGGGATATAGAAATTGACTAAAATATTTAGGATCACCTAAATATTTGTTTAGTTTAATCTTAGGAGTGGTATGAAACAATTATCGCGGCGTGACTTTTTAAGAACGGGCGGCCTGGTGCTTGCTGGTGCGGCAGGGGTTGCAGCGGTCAGCAAGCCGGTCTCACCAAGTTCGCACCCACCTCACCAGCATGATCAAATGGATCATCCAGGCGATCTTCCCGGCACGGTTGGCGAAGTGGATCATGCGAAGAATGGTTTCGATCCGACACAGATATTAACAGATTTTGACTACGGGAAAGTCTCTACCCTTCCAGGCGGACAGATCCTGCGCGAATACGAGGTCATCTCGATCAACAAGGACATTGAGGTTGTACCCGGTATTATTTACCCGGCCTGGACCTACAATGGTCGTATTCCTGGTCCAACCCTACGCTGTACCGAGGGAGATCGCCTCCGAATCACACTAAAAAATGGCAGCAATCACCCACATACGATGCATTTCCATGGGTTCCATCCGGGTGCTATGGATGGCGTTCCCGGCTCGGGTCCGGGAGGGTCGGTAGAGCCGGGCGGATCCTTCACGTATCAATTTGACGCTGACCCGTTTGGCGTGCATCTCTACCACTGTCATATTTTTCCGCTTGCGCGCCATATCGCCAAGGGATTGTATGGTGCATTTATCATTGATCCGAAGGGCGGCAGGCCGCCAGTCGACCATGAATTTGTCATGGTGATGAGTGGCTTTGATGTGGATTTCGATGATGAAAACGATTTCTACGCGGTAAATGCAATCCCCTTCCATTATCAGAACCATCCCATCCCACTCAAAGTTGGCGAGAGCGTCCGTATCTATCTCGTGAATATCCTGGAGTTCGATCTTCTTAATTCGTTCCACCTGCATGCGAATTTTTTTCAATATTTCCCCACGGGAACAAGTATGACCCCAGCTGAATTCACAGATACAGTCATGCAAACCCAGGCTCAAAGAGGCATTATTGAATTCAGCTACCGATACCCGGGTATGTATATGTTCCATGCGCATAACACCGAATTCGCAGAATTGGGCTGGACTGGTATGTTCGACGTGACCGAATAATTTAGTGGCGCAAAATGACAAAAATAAACAAACCATCGAATCGATTTAGCTTGCGAACACTGATACTTTTTCTAGTGCCAATCATCCTGTTGGCAGGTGTCATCGCGCTGTTCTTATCAACGGGCGGCGGCTTAAACCTTACACCGGCTGCACCGGTCGAGGAACTTACGGTCGAACGATATGTGCTGGACCGCGGCTCGATCGAATTGCACGTCCGCAACACAGGACCGCAAGAACTCACTGTTGCCCAGATTGTGATTAATTCAGCTGTCGTTCGATACACAATCGAGCCATCCACTACGATTCCACGCCTTGGCTATGCGGAGATCCACCTGAACTATCCGTGGACCTATGCTGAGGCTTATACCATCACAATATTCACGAGCAATTCCATTCCCTTCGAAGTAGAAATACCCGTCGCATTTGAAACTCCCGATCCATCTGCTTCAACTTTTTGGGGATTTACGCTCATCGGGCTATTTGTTGGAGTTATCCCTGTTTTCCTGGGAATATTCTGGTTTCCAGCGCTGCGTCAGCTAGGTCGACAGGCAATGACCTTCCTAATGGCCGCCACCGCAGGTTTACTTGTTTTTCTGGGTCTCGACACCCTGGCAGAGGCTCTCGAAGTTGCCGGAGAATTGCCCTCAGTGTTCCAGGGTATAGGAATGATCGGAATTGGCGCAGTTACCACTTTCCTGCTATTGGACGCGATCTCACGACAGCAAACCCAGGTTACAGGAGATGAGGCTACACGAAGACTCTCGATCGCGATGATGATATCCATCGGCATCGGACTGCACAATTTAGGTGAAGGATTGGCAATTGGAGCAGCTTACAATATCGGCGAGATCGCCCTGGGCACGTTCCTTGTGGTCGGGTTTATCATCCAAAATATCACCGAGGGATTGGGTATCATCGCCCCAGTCTTACGAGATCGACCGGGGATCGGAAAACTTGCCTTGATGGGTATTATCGGAGGCGGACCAGCCATCATCGGAGCCTGGATAGGCGGCTTTTCACCATCACCGTTCCTGGCTGTCCTATTCCTGGCGATCGGTACAGGAGCGATCGCCGAGGTCGTTTACGAAATTGCCAAATTGATCAAGAAGGATATTGAAAAACAATCCATGCCTTACGCAGTATTTTCAGGCGTTTTGACAGGGATGCTGCTTCTCTGGGTAACCGGATTGATGATCAAATAATTTCGAGTCTGATAAATTTCACACGAACAAAATTAAATGGAGACAACCCTAACAATATCCGTCCAGGATTATCTGAAAGCGATATATGAACTCACCGCGGGCGGTGAACCAGCTAATACCACTGCGCTGGCAACCAGGCTTGGGATTGCGCCTGCGTCCGTGACCGGGATGATCCAAAAACTTTCAAGGATCAAGCCGCCGCTGGTCGAATATCGCAAGCATCAAGGCGTCAAACTCACCGCCCAGGGCAACAAAGCTGCACTTGAAGTCATCCGCCATCACCGCCTTATCGAAGCCTGGCTTGTACAAACACTTGGATATTCCTGGGATGAAGTCCATGCAGAAGCTGAACAGCTCGAACACGCAATCTCGGAGGATTTCGAAGCGCGGATTGCATCCGCCCTGGGTAATCCCGAGCGGGATCCTCATGGCGAACCGATCCCGTCCGTGAATCTAACGATGCCGGAAGACACCCTGCTACCACTTGCCGCATTACGCAAAGGTCAAGCCGCCATTGTCAAGCGGGTAAACGCCGAAAATCCAGAGCTGCTACGCCATCTTGACAGCCTGGGTTTGGTGCCTGGTACCAAAATTGAAATCACGGATTACTCACCGTATGATAACAATCTGACCGTCCTGATCGATGACCAGGATTTTGTTATTGGTCTTGCGATATCTACAAAAATCTTCGTCGAAAAATTTTAACTAACATAACTTAGGGATATCAGAAGGAGTACGCGAATGACTGAAAATTTTTACCGGTGGTTCGCGGTTGTCATTTTCCTAGCCGGTGCAGGTATTTCAACTTACTTCCGCCGCAAAGCAGACCGTATTGGCGGTGATAGGATCAGCGCCAAAGCAGAGGGATTGCCTATAATGATCAGCCTGCGATTATTCGGGCTCACGCTTTGGCTGGGGGTAATCCTGTATCTTATCAATCCCACCTGGATGGGATGGTCGCAATTCGAAGCCCCGGCCTGGTTCAGATTGACTGGTGCTGGACTTGGTTTTCTGGCGGATATATTCGCTTATTGGGTTTTCAGCCACCTAGGCAAGAATGTCACCCAGACAGTCATCACCCGTTCCAACCATCAATTGGTGGCCGATGGACCTTATCGATGGATCCGCCATCCTTTATATACAATGGGATTCTTAGCCTACCTGTCATTCAGCATGCTGGCAGCGAATTGGTATACGGCGGGGATGGCTGTGGTTTTATTCCTGATATTGAACTTTCGAGTTCCAATGGAAGAATCGAAATTGATTGAACGGTTTGGCGAGGAATACCGGTTATATATGAACCGGACGGGCAGGTATCTTCCAAAACTAAGGTGGGGTCTTGAAGCAGAAAGCAAATCTTAAATCGATAAAACGCGGGGTTCCACCTGTAAATACCACCGATGACATCCTGCGGGGAAAAAGCAGAAAGAGCCGGCTGGCTCGACTGCTTCCATTCCTTGGCCCAGCGTTTATTGCCAGTGTCGCATATATGGACCCTGGAAATTTTGCTACCAATATCCAGGGAGGCGCAAAATTCGGTTACCAGCTCTTATGGGTGATCCTGGCCAGTAATTTGATGGCGATGTTAATCCAGTCACTGTCAGCCAAATTGGGAATTGCCAGCGGTCACAATCTTGCCGAACACTGCCGGAATGAGTTTGCCAAACCGGTTGTGATCGGGATGTGGATCATCAGCGAACTTGTCGCCATCGCTACCGATCTGGCTGAGTTCCTGGGTGCCGCGCTCGGATTTTATCTCCTGTTCGGGATGCCATTATGGGTCGCAGGATTGATTACCGCGTTGGTAACCTTTTTGATCCTCGGATTGGAACGATTCGGTTTTCGCCCGCTGGAGGCAGTCATTACCAGTTTCGTAGGGATCGTGGCAATCTGTTACCTGTTCGAGACCATTCTCGACCGCCCCGACTGGACGAACGTTATTTATCACACGTTCGTGCCTCAATTTTCGGGAACGGAGAGTGTCCTGCTAGCCACGGGTATCCTGGGCGCAACCGTGATGCCGCATGTGATCTATCTGCACTCGGCATTGATGCAAGACCGGATCGTGACCCGAAATCCGAAACAACAGCAACTCCTGTTCCGGTTTGAGATGATCGATGTGTTCATTGCCATGGGCCTGGCTGGTTTGATCAATATGGCAATGCTGATCATGGCCGCATCAACCTTTTTTGCCGGTGGCTACCAACAAGTGGGAACGATCGAAGAGGCACACCGGACATTAATTCCCCTGTTGGGTTCAGCAGCCTCATGGGTATTCGCTATCTCCCTGCTTGCGTCAGGATTATCATCGTCTTCTGTTGGGACCATGGCCGGGCAAGTGATCATGCAGGGTTTCCTACACTTCCACATTCCTGCCTGGATCCGGAGGGCGGTAACCATTTTCCCGGCACTGCTCGTGATCTTCCTCGGATTCGAGCCAACCCGGACGCTTGTGATCTCCCAGGTCGTGCTGTCCTTCGGGTTACCCTTCGCGATCATCCCATTGGTCATGTTCACCAGCAGGAAGGATATTATGGGAAAATTGGTTAATCGGAAACTGACCACGTATCTGGCATCGGTTGTGGCCGGTGTCATCATCGCCCTCAACTTGTTCCTTTTGTATCAACTCATCTTCGGTCGGTAATTATGTTCAAAGATATACTCCTGCCCCTGGATGGTTCAAAGCTTTCCGAAGCTTCGTTGGATTCAGCGCGTTACATTGCCAAGAAACTGAAATCCAGGATCACCCTGCTCCACATCATTGAAGAGGATGCGCCAAAAGAAGTCCATCATGAACGTCACCTGACCGAACCAGGTGAGGCTGAGGAATACCTGAAAAGTGTTGCAAGAAGGATAATTCCACCTGGTTCAACACCAACCCGGGCGATAACGTCCATGATCAAGGTGCATGTACACCAGGCTCCGGTTAATGATGTCGCCGCTAGTATTGCCCGACATGCCGAGCTTGAATATAAATCCAGCCTGATCATCATCAGTTCGCATGGGAAGAGCGGGATCAGGGATTTCCTTTTCGGAAACATTGCACAGCAAATCGTAGGCAGGGGAAAAACTCCACTCCTGATCATCAAACCGAACTCAGGACCCTTCAAGATCAAAAGAGTCTTGGTACCCCTGGATCCGGAGTCCGGACATGATATAACCCTGTCCACAGCTCAATCGTTGGGAAAAATTTTCGAAGCACGCATCCATCTATTAAGCGTGGTACCCACCTTCAGTACACTCTCTGGGGAACAAGCTGCAGTGGGTAACCTGATGCCAGCCACAGCGCAAATACTCCTCGATCTGCGGGAACAGAACACATCCGGGGACCTGGCTGGACACGTGGATGAATTTCAAAAGCGGAACATACAAGTACAAGCTCACGTGTTACGCGGAGACCCCGTCAGGGAAATTTTACATGCCGTGGAATTATTGAATATCGATTTGATCGTTCTGTCCACTCACGGCAAAACGGGTACAAGTGCCTTCTGGGCGCGCAGTGTTGCGCCTAAATTGGCACAACAAACCAAAACTCCCATTCTACTCATGCCCCTATCTGAAACTTAAATAATCCCCAGCCTGCCTTACGAACGCTCCAGGGAATCAAAACCCAATCCCATGTACCGGTTATTAATTGATCACATCACATTTATGACTATTTTTCTTATTACTGCGTGTACACCTGTTAATAATGGATACCAAAACATTTCCTCCATAACTCAACGAGAACCCGGACC
>Ga0154778_1144_pt1 | contig 16319 bp, 14 predicted proteins | sample Rifle2008BG16ft_FD_105786 | JGI IMG/M metagenome (GOLD analysis project Ga0154778, IMG submission 105786) | Chloroflexi bacterium RBG_16_51_16 | reverse complement strand
GGGAGGATCCCACGGTTAATCGGTTGCAGGACCTCGCCGCGCAAATGCTGGGCAAGGAAGCAGGGTTGTTCGTTGCCTCGGGTACAATGGGCAATTTTGCCGCCATCCTTTCTCATTGCCAGCGTGGAGATGAAGCGATCGTTGGCAACCTCGCCCATACCTTTCTATACGAGGCAGGCGGCAGTTATATTTTAGGAGGCATTCATTCCCGTCAATTGCCCAACCAGCCGGACGGCTCTCTTGCCTTGGATGACATCCGGGATGCCATCCGCCCTGATGACGCCCACTTCCCGATCTCGAGATTGGTTTGCCTCGAGAACACCCACAACCGTTGCGGTGGAACTTTTCAAAGTATTCAATACACTCAGTCTGCTGCCGGCCTGGCCATGAACATGGGCTTAAAGTTCACCTTGATGGTGCCCGCCTGTTCAATGCCGCCGCAGCCTTGGGCGTTTCTGCCCGTGAGCTCGCAGCTCCGGTGGATTCGGTCACGTTCTGTTTGAGCAAGGGATTGAGCGCTCCGGTCGGATCGGTCTTATGTGGAACCCGCGAGTTCATCAAAAAAGCGCATCGCATCCGCAAGCTGGCAGGCGGTGCCATGCGCCAGGCAGGCGTGTTGGCCGCCGCGGGGATCGTGGCGCTCGAGAAGATGGTCGCGCGACTCGCAGACGACCATGCTCGGGCACGGGCCCTTGCGCAGGGATTGAGAAAAAATCCTAACTTGAGGCTGGCTGATGACGCGCCAGCCACGAACATGATCTATGTGACACTGGCTGACCAAATCACGGAGTCGGCCTGGGATGTCGCTGAGAAATTAAAATCCCGCGGCATCCTAGTAGGTAAAGTGGACGAACGGCGGTTCCGTTTGGTCACTCACTGTTGGATCGATGATCAGGCGGTGGAGAAAACCATCGCAGGTTTCAACGAAGTCCTCGCGGTTTGAACATCGCCGCGTATGCGGCTGGAATGGTGTTGGAAAATTTAAAAATCGATTTCTGATATAATCTCATCCGCCAGGTGGGCATTGAGTCAGGGGCGCGGCTCTCCTGTATCCGAGTTCAATATCATAGGCGGCGCTTTCCCCGTATGGAAAAAATAATAACACTTACGCAAATCGACGAAGCAGTCCAGGTTGTACGCTCGCGTATCACTCACACGCCCCACATCGGCATCATCCTGGGTTCTGGATTGAATACCCTCGCTGATTCAGTGCAGGACGCGGAGCGCATCGCCTACGGTGAAATTCCTCATTTCCCGGTCTCAACCGTCGTCGGTCACACGGGCGCTTTTGTCATCGGTAATATTGAATCTCAGTCGGTCATGATGATGCAAGGGCGGATCCATTTTTATGAGGGTTACAGCATGGCACAGATCACCCTGCCTGTCAGGGTTATGCAGCGCATGGGAGTGGATACGTTGATTGTTTCCAACGCTGCCGGCGGCATCCATCCGGATTTCAAACCGGGTGACGTCATGCTTATCACGGACCATATCAATCTCCTTGGAATGACAGGTTCCAATCCCCTCATGGGTCAGAATTTGGATGAATTGGGACCGCGCTTCCCGGATATGAGCCAGGCTTATGACCGGGAACTCTGTGATTTGGCTCGCCGTGTTGCCGGCCAGCATGGCATTCATCTGCATGAAGGTGTTTACTTCTGTCTGAGTGGGCCTTCGTTTGAAACGCCGGCTGATCTCCGGTTTTTAAGGGCGATCGGCGCCGATGCGGTTGGTATGTCAACCGTCCCCGAGGTCATCGTGGCCCGCCACGGTGGAATGCGTGTCCTGGGATTTTCGGGCATTAGCAACAAAGCCAGCCTGGATGGTTCTTCGGTCACCACCCACGAGGAAGTGATCGAGGGAAGCAGGATTGTGACCCCAAAGCTGGAAAAGATCATCCGCGGGGTTATGCGCGGCTTGTAAAGAATACCTTATGAACGACTATTATCGTTTTCTCGCTTCCTATGAAGCGTTGATTTACATTCTGCTGGCGGTCGGTGGTCTGTTCACCCTTCGCTGGTTGTGGGGTTCATGGCGGGAGTGGCGGCGGGCGGTCTACCAGCTCGAAAGAGAATTTGCGCTCCGGCGCCTCAGCCAATCCGCTGCCGTTACGATCATTATTTTTGTTCTGGCTTGTTCGGAATTCTTTATGGCATCCTTTATCATTCCGGGTCTTCCTGCGGAAACTTTCCTTTCCACGCCAACCTTGAATCTACTGGCTGTCCCCAGTGGAACCCTTTCCGCGGAATCGATGACTGCATTCGCAGCCTTGCCGGCTCCGGCAACTCAGTCAGCCACCGGTTGCGTACCCGGGCAGGTGATGTTGTCCTCGCCTGAGCCCGCGGCAGAGATCGTAGGCCAGGTGGATTTGATCGGCACGGTGGATATCCCCAGCTTTGGATTTTACAAATATGAGGTTGCGCCGCAGGGGAGCGACACCTGGGTCAGTTTGGGAGCGGGTCGTGAGGTCGTGCATGACGGGTTATTGGGGCGTTGGGATACCACCGCGGTGGTACCTGGAGATTATCAACTCCGCCTGGTCGTTACCGATAATCAAGGAATCGCCGCGCCTGCCTGTATAGTTCCTGTTCGGATAAAACCTGCGGAGTGATATGAAGGAAATCCTATTGCGGCCCACCGTGGCAACAGATCTGTCCCGATTGATGGGGATGAATCACTCGGTCGATAGCGAAGCCGTCTGGCAATTGGAATTGCGCCGAGAAGCAGGCCAGGTTATCGCCCGGTTTAGGGATGTCCGCCTGCCTCGTCCGACGAACGTCTTGTATCCCCATGATCCATATTCGCTGGCGGATGAGTGGCTCCGAAAATCCATGATGTACACTGCAACTTCCGGTGACTTACCGGTGGGTTATTTAGCTCTGGTCGAGCACAATCCTGCCTCGGTCGCCTGGATCACTGATCTTGTCGTGGAGCCCAGCATGCGGCGCACCGGAATCGCATCCTCGCTCATGTCTGCTGCCCTGGATTGGGCATCCGGTCGTTCTCTCCGAATCCTCATGTTTGAGATGCAGTCCAAGAATAATCCGGCGCTCCGCTTGGCGCTGAAGTTCGGTTTTGAGTTCTGCGGGTATAATGACCAATATTACCCGACCCGGGATGTTGCTCTGTTATTCTCAAGATCACTAAAAAAATAAAGACCCGTACCCATTCCGGGGAATCCATAAGGGTGCATTTTAAGAATATCAATTCTGCATGACTTGTGGACTGTCGGGTGATAAAAAAAGGGTTGTCTTTTTACTGGAAGGTGCATGATTAACGGTTGGTCGGAAGGGTTCCTGGCGGGGATCCAGACATTCAACCAGATCCTCACAGCCGGAATAGCAATTACAGCTTTTTCCTTGTTTCTTTACGCGCTCTCGTTCAATCTGCGTGATCGGGTGGCGCGTTCTTTCGCGGTGATCCTCCTTTGCGTGGTCGTCGTCTTCACAACCGAAGCTCTCCAGGATCGCACCATATCCCCTCAGGGCATCGATACCCTGCTCCGCTTGCAATGGTTTGGCATTGCGTTCCTGCCCGCGGCTTATCTGCATCTATCGGATGCATTGCTAGTCACTGCAGGTCGTCCTTCCCGGGGTCGGCGGCGATTTGCAGTTCGCACCATGTATTTTGTAGCGGTTTGTTTTCTGCTGCTGCTGGCTTTCGGTTATTTACTCGGACCGCTCGTGGTGGATGGAAAGCCCGCACCTCACCTGAAACGTACCATATGGACTGAGGTCTTCACCCTCTATTACGTTGCCGCCATGATTTGGGCGGGCATCAATTTTTCACGCGCCTACCGCCGTATGCTCACGCGCTCTGGCCGCCGCCGGATGTTGTACTTGATGGCCGGTGCCACAGCACCTGCTCTGGGTTCCTATCCATATCTGTTGTATGGTTCTGGCATCGCTGCCAGCCACCCCTATTGGTTTTGGATCACGGCAACTTCAATAAATCTACTGGTGGGCGGATTGGTTATTGTTATGGCTTATGCAGTGGCCTTCTTCGGAGTTTCATGGCCGGACCGGGTGGTCAAGAGCCGCCTTTTCAAATGGATCATGCGCGGTCCGGTGACCGCCTCCGCAACCCTGGCATTGATGACTGTTGTCCGCCGGGGTGGTGAACTCTTCGGTCAATCCTATAACGCATTCGTACCATTCATCGTTGTTGCCTCCATTCTTCTGCTTGAACATACCATCACGTTTGCCGCACCCTTGTGGGAACGTTGGTTGTTTTACGGTAGGGATCGGGGTGAATTGCAGGCTCTCCAGCGCATGGAGGAACGCCTGCTTACCCAGGGCGACCTGCAGCAATTCCTGGAGGGAGTCCTCGCCGCTGTACGAGATCATCTGCAGTCGGGCTCGGCATTTGTGGCTGCGCTGGATGGTGACGTGCTCTTGCCGATCGTCATCGCAGGGAACCGGTCGCTATTGGACCGGGAAAGCTTGCCTGAGGTATTAAATCAGGTCAACGGAGATCAGCGTCGTGAATTCCGCTGGGGCGATTATTGGATCCTGCCGCTGCATCAGCAACGGGGGACGGATTTGGATCGGGATGAAGTCCCGCCCCTGCTTGGGTTAATGGGTGTCGCCCGTCCTTCAAGTAATGTCATGGAAAAAGACCAGCGTGAAGCCCTCTGGCTTTTGGCAGACCGAGCGGCATTGGCTCTGGAAGACCGTCAGCTTCAGCAGCGGATCTTTCATTCCCTTGAAGACCTGCAACCGAAGGTGGACATGATCCAGCGCTTGCGTGCTGCCGGTCGTTATGACAGCCGCGCCAACCTCTTGAGCGACAACCTGCCGCCGGAAGCTGACCTGGCGAATTGGGTTAAGGATGCCCTGACCCATTATTGGGGTGGACCGAAATTGACCAACAATCCATTGATGAACCTGAACACGGTCAGGGACCTGGCCGAGCAGAGCGATGGCAATTCTGCCAACGCCTTGCGCGCCCTCCTGCGCAAGGCAGTCGATCAAGTCCGTCCCCAGGGTGACCGCAGGTTCACCTCGGAATGGATCCTGTACAATATTTTGGAAATGAAGTTTATCGAAGGTCGCAAGGTTCGGGATGTGGCTGCCCGCCTCGCCATGTCCGAGGCTGACCTTTATCGAAAACAGCGCGTCGCTGTGGAAGCCGTCGCGCGCGCGATTCTTGAAATGGAGTCGGAAGCGCAGCTCATTGTGAACGGTTAAAGCCGCGGAATGCTGATGGTGATTTGAAATATTTTTTGTGAGGGTGATTTCATCCATGGATGGGCAGGGAAGGAGGCCGCTATGGCAGGCCTGAAAAAGAAAATGGAAGATGCAATGCCGGTTACCGATGAAGGTTGGTGGTCATCCGTATTGGCGGAAGAGAATCGGAATGGTTCCCCTCCGGCCTCACGGTCCTTTAACAAAAAACTTGAGTCTGTCAAGGTTGGATCGGGTTCGGTTGTGGAATCCGAGAAAACCACGCCTTCGGAAAAACCTGTCGCTGATTGGCAGCAGATCCAGGAGTTGTTCCATAAAGACGAGATCATCAAACTGAAAGTCACCGGATTCAACCGTGGAGGGCTGCTGGTTGAGGGAGAGGGTTTGTATGGATTCGTGCCCTTCTCTCACCTCGTCGACTTGGCTGGTCACAACGACCATGCCAGCCGCGAGCACGATCTTGAATCCTATGTCGGTGCATCCCTTCAGCTCAAGGTGATCGAATGTGTTCCGGAGGATGGCCGCATCGTATTTTCGGAACGGGCTGCCCAGGCCGAACCCGGCCGGCGGACAGCTTTATTCAACCAGCTGGCACCCGGTCAGACGGTCAGCGGTACCGTCACCAATGTCACCGATTTTGGCGTGTTCGTTGATCTGGGTGGTGTTGAGGGGCTGATCCATATCTCTGAGCTGTCCTGGGGTAGGGTGAACCACCCGAACCAGATCGTGCAAGTCGGCCAGACGGTCGAGGTGCAGGTCCTCGACCTCACCCCGGAGCGCTGTCGGGTGGCTCTTAGCCTCAAACGATTGACACCAAATCCATGGGAGCGGGCTGAATCGGAATTTCCAGCTGGCTGTGTGCTGCCGGCGACAATTACGAGTGTAGTTTCTTTTGGCGCCTTTGCCCGGCTGGATGCCGGTGTTGAAGGCTTGGTGCATGCCTCGGAGATGGAACTACCAGCTGGAATTAATGTCAGAGATGTTCTTTCAGAAGGTCAGGTTATCAAAGTCCGGATTCTTCAGATCGATGCAGCCCACCAGCGGATGGGCTTGAGCATGAAATCGATTCCTCAGGATTGAAATTTGGTTTCCGACCATCGATGTCCAAACCGAGACCTACGATCGGCGATTCCGTTCAGCACCAGGATCTTCCTGCACGCAACTTGTTTAATAACTTAACCGGTTTCCCAAACTTGTTCAGAAGATATGCCAGGGATGCACTGGGTGTCTTGCTCCTTGCCTTCGCGGTAATGGCGCTGCTTGCGTATTGGAATATCACTCAAGGGGCGCTGCTCACACCCATCGCTGGTTTTTTTTCGGTTGCATTTGGATGGGGTTTTTATCTCCTCGTGTTTGCATTCGGTTATGGCGGGTTATTCTTGCTCCGCCGCAATACATCGGATTTTAGCTGGTCCAAATTCTTTGCCCTTGAGCTTGCGGCTTTGCTCAGCTTGGGAGTGCTCTCTTTGATCGGGGGCAATAACCTGACCCGCGTCGAGCAAGGGATGGATGGCGGCTATATCGGCTGGGGTCTGACCGCATTAGCCGGCTTACTGGCAGGTGAGATCTGGGGGGCAGTCCTGTTGGTAGTCATTTGGCTGTTGTCGCTTTTCATTGGATTAGGTATCTGGAGCTATTTTGAAAAGGGTCTCCTGCGTCTAGCCGGCACGACGGATGCTGCTTCTCCGTTGGCTATTCCAATTGCGGTCCTGAAAAAACCCCCTTCTTTACCGACGAGTCATCCTGATAAACCAGTTGGAGCACTGCAAAAGATCCAGGAACCTAAGGTTCCTGGAACCCGGGCTGATAAAACACCGTCCAGGAAAAAAAATGCTGCTTTACCTCCAGAATTTCGTACTGCTTTGCGTTCTCCACAGGAAAAGGTGGATCGGCATGCGCAGGCAGCCGCCCGTCCCGAAACTCTGCCTCCCCTCGATCTTTTGGTAGCCGAAACAGTGGTGAAAACCGATGAGCGCACCATCAATCAGACTGCAGGCTTGATCATGAAGACATTGTCTGAATTTGGCATCCCGGCAACGGTCATCGGCTATCGAACCGGTCCAGCGGTCACTCAATTTGCTGTGCAGCCTGGTTTTATAAAAAAACCGGGTGTGGAAGAGGAGGATGCGCAGCAAATGAAAGTGCGCGTGGCGCAGATCGCCTCCCTCGAGAAGGATCTCGCCCTTGCGCTTTCAGCGGAACGCCTGCGCATCGAAGCGCCCGTCCCGGGAAAACCGTACGTTGGCATTGAAGTGCCCAACACCCACAGCATCATCGTCCGTCTTAAACCGCTCCTTGAATCTGCTTCCTTCCATAAGGTTAATTCGGCTCTCGCAATTGCATTGGGAAGGGATGTCAGCGGTCAGCCGCTGATCGCCGACCTGGCGCGCATGCCGCATCTCTTGATCGCGGGCGCCACCGGGACAGGGAAATCGATTTGCATCACCTCCATGGCTGCCTGCCTCGCCATGAATAACTCCCCTGCTGATCTTCGCATGGTCATGATCGATTCTAAAATGGTTGAGCTGTTGCGCTTCAATGGTCTGCCGCACCTTTACGGAAAGGTGGAAACTCGTCTGGATCGCATCCTCGGTGTTCTGCGCTGGATCGTTCATGAAATGGAACATCGTTATCGCCTGCTCGAGGAGAGCCACTCCAGGGATATCGATGCCTATAATCGCAAGCTCGCACGCAAGGTGGATGCCGCCCCGCTTCCGCGGATCGTGGTTATGGTCGATGAGTTGGCGGATTTGATGATGTCGGCTCCCGACCAGACTGAGCACAACCTTGTTCGTCTCGCCCAGATGGCGCGTGCCACCGGCATTCACCTGGTGGTGGCCACTCAACGCCCGTCCACGGATGTCGTCACCGGTCTGATCAAGGCCAACTTCCCAGCTCGCCTCGCCTTTGCCGTCGCTTCCGGTGTGGATAGTCGCGTCATCCTGGATATGAATGGAGCGGAGACCCTCCTCGGTCGCGGCGATCTGCTCTTCCAGAATCCGGAGGTGGGCAACCCGGTCCGCGCCCAGGGTGTCATGGTTGCAGACATGGAGATTGAACGCATCGTTTCCCACTGGCAAAAGACCATCCCGATTTCTTTGGAGGAGACTCCTCCCTGGGAGAGGCTGCTTCAGGAATCCGAACCGGGTGATGATGACGATCTGATCCGCCAGGCTGTTGATTTGGTGCGAACCACACGTCACGCCTCAGCCTCCCTGATCCAGCGCCGCCTGCGGATCGGTTACCCCCGCGCCGCCCGGCTGCTCGATCAGCTGGAGGACATGGGTGTGGTCGGACCATCCCCGGGTGGCGGAAGGGAACGTGAGGTCCTTCCATCCGCTGAAGAGGAAGTGGAGGAATAGGATAGTGAAGAACACCTTCTCGGAATTGTTGCGCATCTATTTCAAGTGGATCCTTGACCCGATCGCCGGTTTTCTCAACCGCTTGGGGCTTACACCTAACACGGTAACCCTGCTGGGATTGCTCGGTAGCGTTCTTGCCGCCTGGTTCGTGGCAAGAGGTGAGTTAACCACGGGTGGAATCATTATGTTGATCTCCTGGCCAATTGATGCACTGGACGGAACTATGGCACGGTTGCGTGGTGAGGCCAGCGGCTGGGGCGCGTTTGTCGATTCGGTCAGCGACCGTTACGCCGAATTGATCATCCTGGGTGCTCTCCTGTATCACTTCACGATGAGCGACCAACACGTTCCAGCGTTTGTCACTTTTGCTGCTGCAGCCGGCTCGATCATGGTCTCTTACATCAAGGCTCGCGCCGAAGCCCAATCCTTTAGCGCAAGGGAGGGCTTGCTTACCCGCGCCGAGCGCTATCTGGTTCTAGGCCCGTCCCTGGTCTTCAATTATCCGGTCATCGGTGTATGGATCGTCGCGGTTCTCGCCAACTTTACGGCCTTGCAGCGCATCTGGGTGGTGCGTGCGCAAGCCCGATCTATCGAACCAGCTGTTCAGTAATAAAACACTCAATTTGGAATGATTAAACTAATTTTGCTGGCCGTTGAATGTATGGAATTCTCGATAATTGATAACTCAATCAATTTTCACCAGAGGCATTAACTAAATGATCGATGGTTTTGAGATTGGTCCGCTCTATATCCGTTTCTACGGCATTATTTTGATGCTCGGTGCGGTGGCAGGTGCCTGGCTGGCATCTTTTGAAGCCAGGCGTCGCGGCCAGGATCCAGAAATTGTATGGGATCTGCTGGTTTACCTCATTATCGGTGGAGTGATCGGCGCACGATTATGGCATATCTTTACCCCGCCTCCATCCTCAATTGAACAGGGGATCACCACAACCTTCTACCTTACTCATCCCCTGGATGCAGTGGCGGTCTGGAAAGGCGGTTTGGGCATTCCTGGTGCGGTGATCGGAGGCGCGCTGGCTTTGCTTTTTTACACCCGCCGGAATAGCTTGAGTTTTTTGGAATGGGCGGACATCGCTGCCCCCTGTGTTGCTCTGGGGCAAGCCATAGGACGCTTTGGAAATTTCTTCAACCAGGAGCTGTACGGCGCACCCACCAATCTGCCGTGGAAGTTATACATTGATCCTGTCCATCGCCTCACCGGATTCGAGCAGTTCGAATATTTTCACCCGCTCTTCTTGTATGAATCTGTTCTCAATATTTTCAACATGGTGTTCCTGCTTTGGTTGGCGCGCAGGTATAAGAACTGGCTGATGACTGGTGATGTCTTCCTTGTTTACCTGCTCACATATCCCGTCATTCGATTTTTCCTCGACTTCCTGAGATTGGACGCATCCGAAATTGCAGGCATCAATGCCAACCAGACCCTGATGGCTGTTGTGGCTGTCGTCTCAGCTGGCGTTATTTGGTGGCGCCACCGGAGAGCTAAGTAAAAATATTTTATCCAGGTCGCGCTATTCCAGGCACCTCACCATCTTCACAAATCGCATTCAAACCCTTCCACCGGTGACTGATTGATCTCTGATCCCAAGCTCTACTGATCTTTTTATCCGCTAATCCTCTTATCTTCTTTTTATGTAATAATCTATTTATCTCTTCATCTTGATTCCCATTTGTCATTATTTTGCCTGTCAATTCGTTTAGAATTCGGAAGTTATGATCGAAACTCGTGATCTAAGTAAGCAGTTCGGGGACTTCTGGGCTGTGGATGGCATCAGCCTGGATATCAAACCGGGTCAGATCCTGGCTTTGTTAGGTCAGAACGGTGCCGGGAAGACCACCACCGTGCGCATGTTGACCGCTCTGCTGAGCCCCACTCGGGGTTGGGCTCGCGTAGCAGGATACGATGTAATGAAGCATGGTCGGGCGGTGAGGTCGGCAGTAGGTGTGTTGACGGAGCAGCACGGATTGTACATGCGCATGACCGCCGATGAATATTTGAATTTCTTCGGGCAGATGTACCGGCTTTCCCCCGAATTCAGGAATACGCGCAGTTTGGATTTGATGGATTATTTCGGCTTGGCGGAGGTTGCACACCGAAGGATCGGTGAATACTCCAAAGGGATGCGCCAGAAGCTGGCTCTGGCGCGCGCCCTCCTGCATGACCCGGCGGTTTTGTTGCTTGATGAGCCTACCTCGGCAATGGACCCCGAATCGGCGCGTCTGGTGCGCAATGAGATCGCCCGCCTGAAATCCTCAAAGCGAACCATCGTGATCTGCACGCATAATCTTGCCGAGGCTGAGGAGCTGGCGGATATCATCGCCGTTGTTTATCGCGGCAGGCTTCTCATCATGGGAACCCTCGAGGAGTTGAAAAATAAGGTCCTGGGTGCGCCTGAATATGAAGTGAAACTCTCCGGTCCGTGGGATGCAGGTCAGCTCCGATTGCCCGAAGGAATGGAATTGCTCTCAAGAAAGCCGGAAGGCTTTCGCTTCAAGGTCAACCATCCGGAAACGGCGAACCCTCAGCTGATAAGTTCGTTGGTTTCCAGCGCTGCCTCGGTGGTTTCGATCCAGGAGGGACCTCGTTCCCTGGAACAGGTTTATTTAAAGGTCATGGCCGAATCGAGAGGCGAAATCCATGCCGCCTGATCTGCAGCTCGTCTGGCTGGTAACCCGCCGTGAATTGAAGGACCATTTTCGGGATTGGCGTGTGCTTTTGCCTCTGGCGATCCTCACGGTTTGCTTTCCTGTATTGATGAATGAATTTGCGCGGGCGGCGGTCAGCTTTCTTAACCGCTTTAACGCCAACCTGATCCTCGATCGGTTGGTCCCATTCTCCATCCTGATCATCGGCTTCTTCCCCATTACGGTCTCACTCGTTGTGGCGCTTGAATCCTTCGTGGGTGAAAAGGAGCGCGGTACCATCGAGCCGCTCCTGTGCACTCCTCTGGAAAACTGGCACCTTTATTTCGGCAAACTTCTGGTTGGGATTGTCACTCCCCTGGTTGCCAGTTATCTCTCCATTATTCTCTATCTTTTGATGGTTTCACAGCAGGCTCTTAACATTCCGTCCAGTCTTGCCCTGCTGCAGTTGTTTCTCCTCACCACCGCTCATGCTATTTTGATGGTTAGCGCCGCGATTGTGATCTCGGTCCAATCCACATCGATCAAGGCTGCCAATCTTCTCGCATCTTTTATCGTTATCCCAGTCGCGATCCTGATGCAGGGAGAGAGTGTCATCCTCTTTTGGGGAAATATCGAGGTGCTTTGGCTTGCCGTCGTTGGTGTCCTGATCTTGGCCGCCCTCCTGATTCGAGTCGGTATCTCACATTTTCAGCGCGAGTACCTGCTCGGTCGCGAGATCGATGTCATTAATCTGCGTTGGATCTGGCGCAGCTTTTGGGGTTACTTTCGAGCTGGAACCACCTCGTTGCTGGGTTGGTATCGCACGGCGGTGTTGAGGGCACTCGCACGCCTTGTTGTTCCTGTTTTATTTATGCTTGCCATTGCTCTTGTGGGCGTCTGGATGGGCTACGATTGGAGCATGGATAACGTACCTGGCATCCTGGAAAATGCAGGTCCGGATTATCAGGCTCGTCTGTCCGAACAGGCATTCCTGTCACCTGAAATCCTGGATTTCCCGGATCGCATCTCTGCCCCTGCACTCTTCATGCACAACTCAAGTGTTGTCCTGGGTATCCTTCTGGCGGGCTTGGTTTCGTTCAGTGTCCTCGGGATCCTGGTTTACTTGATCAATATCGGATTGCTTGGTGGGGTTTTCGGGTTGTTCCAGATCCTGGGTCTCCCGACCACGCCATTATTCCTCGCAGGCGTAGTTCCTCACGGAGTTTTTGAGATACCGGCTCTTATCCTGGCTTCCGCCGCCGTCCTGCGCATTGGTGTAATGCTGGTTACACCTCAAACTGGAAAATCCATCGGTGAGGTTGTTATCGAGCTCCTAGCCGATTGGTTAATTGTCTTCATCGGTATCGTATTGCCATTGCTCGCCATTGCGGCCGCAGTTGAGGTGTATGTCACCCCTGGCATCCTGCTCGCATTCCTTAGGGAGGGTTAACCGTTGTCGAAATTGATCATCCTGGGTGCCTCGAACGCCATCCCGACCCTCGAAAGCGAGAATACTCATATGGTGCTGGTCGGCACCAATCGCATGGTTCTCGTGGATTGTGGTTCCAACCCGATCCTGCGACTCGAAAAAGCCGGCCTGGACTTCAACAACTTGACGGATGTCATCGTTACCCATTTCCACCCTGATCACGTGTCGGGGTTGCCGCTGTTGTTGTTGGATATGTGGCTGATGGGACGAAAACGCTCCCTCAATATTTATGGCCTGCATCATACTCTGGACCGGGTCGAAGATTTGATGGGTTTCTATGGCTGGGCGGACTGGCCGCATTTTTTCCCCGTTTGTTTTAACCGTCTGCCTCTGGATGGAATGGAACCGTTCCTCGAGTGCCCTGATTTCAACATCACCGGTTCACCGGTGCATCATCTCATCCCAACCATCGGTTTGCGGGTTGATTTCAAGGATAGCGGCCAGGCGCTGGCTTACTCCAGCGACACCGAGCCGTGTGAGCAGGTCGTGCATTTGGCCGCTGGCGTGGATGTCCTCATCCATGAAGCGGCTGGCGCCTCCCTCGGTCATTCCTCAGCCGCGCAGGCGGGTGAAATTGCCGCACGCGCCGAAGCGGCCGCGCTTTACCTGATCCATTATCCAACCGGCAGGTTTGCGGACGATGACCTCGTTGCCCAGGCTAAGTCTCAATTCCAGGGCAGGATCGCCCTTGCCAGGGATTTTATGACCCTGGATTTCAGTGGGAATAATAAATAACTGTGCACGGTCTGTTCTTCGGACTTATTACTTAGGATATTTTCTGGATTCAATTTAAAGGATGATAATCCTCCCCCTGCATTCTGTTAGGGGAGTTCGTTTTTCACTCCCCTAACTTCGCATTTCGAATTTGCAAGCCGATCCTCTACCTTTAGATTTGTGATTTACTTTAATATTTTAATAATTGCGACGTATAGTTGCCCGGATTATCCATCATTCGTAGGAATAATTCAACGATCTGCGGATCGAAATCTTTTCCAGCTCCATCGCTGATATGGTCAATCGCCTGTTCCCGGCTCCAGGCGGGACGATAAGGCCGGTCTGAAGTAAGTGCATCAAAGACATCCACGATCGCGAACAACCGTGCCGCCAACGGTATCTGACCTTCTTTCAACCCGCGCGGGTAACCGTTTCCGTCCCATCTTTCATGGTGGCAGTAGGGGATGTCTAGAGCCCTCTGCAGGTAGCTGATCGGAGCCAGCATATCGTGGGCAAGCGTGGGGTGCTTCCGCATGATCTCCCATTCTGTATCCGCCAATTTTCCGGGCTTTAGCAGGATCTGGTCCGGGACACCCATTTTTCCGATATCATGCAATAGAGCTCCGCGCCGGATATGGATAATTTCATCCTCACCGATATCCATCGCCCGGGCCAGGCGGATGGTTAACTCGGCAACACGCTGGGTGTGCCCTTCCGTCTCCTTATCCCGCAGATCAAGTGCCCTTGACCAACCCTCGATCGTTGCGTCGTAGGCGTGGATTAAATTGATGTTGGATTTCTGTAAATTCTTGAACAGCGTGGTGCTGTCGATTGCGATCGCGATTTGGCCGGCCAGGATTTCCATGAAGTCCAGCCATTCTTCGTCAGTCTGAAGTTGGGTTCGATCGAATATTTCTAATACACCTTTGATTTCACCTTTGGCGATCAAAGGGATTCCTAGATACGTTTGAAATCCTTCTCGGGCGAATGTGGGTGAGCGTAAAACGTCGGTTGTGCGACTCCGCAGGTCTTGAACTTGTATGATCCTTCGTTCCAGTGCCGCCTTTCCTGCGTAACCCTCTCCAATACGCAGTGGAAGTGCTTGATAGGCAGTGGCATGAAAACCCTTCCCGATTTCAAAATTTAGATACATGCTCACGGAGTCGAAAAGGAATACAGCCGCGGCATCAACATTCAATTCGGTGATCACCTGGCTCAGGGCAATGTCAAGTACAAGGTGGACGTCCAGGCTGCCTGCGATAGCCTGGTCGATCCTTCTCAACGCGGTTAAATGCTGGAGTTGTTGATGGATTTTTTCCTCGGCTTTTTTTCTGTCGCTGATGTCGTGATACATCATTAGGAATCCCATGGGATTGCCCTTCCCATCTAGGATCATGGAAACGGATGCGATCGTTAGTAAATAATTTCCATCTCTGTGATAGGCTTTCACCTCACCACTCCAAAAGCCTTTTTCACGGATCTCTGAGTCAGCCTCTTCCTTGCTGCCTTTCACATACTCGCTTCTGACGACTTCATTAACCTGCCTCCCAATGGCTTCATCCGCTGAATATCCAAAAGCTCTTTCAGCAGGCTTGTTCCAGCTCTGGATCATGCCGTCCAGATCGGTGGACACGAGGATGTCGGTAACACCTTCAAGCATCAGTGCCTGGTGTCGGATCTTTTCTCCAGCCCGCTTGCGTTCTGATATATCTATGATGACCGCGGTGAACAGAACTTCGCTTCCATCTCCCACGGTTGATAAACCGATCTGTGCAGGAAATTCTGTGCCGTCTTTTCGTCGGGCGGTCAGCTCCGGTCGGTGTTCCAACCGTCTCGAAGCATCTTGTTCAACTGTAAAATTTTTTACATGCTTGTGATGGGATTCTACGAATTGTTCTGGTATGAGAAGATCAATGGGTTGGCCAAGCGCTTCCTCGGTCGTATAGCCGAATGTCTGGGAGGCGGCTTTATTAAATACGACAATCCGTTGTTCTCGATTGACTGCAACAATGGAAGCAGCTGCATTTTCGAGGATATTGGTGGATGTGCTATCTAAAATGACTTATGCCTCTATTTCTTCATTTCGTATGATCACCTTGCCGATTGCTTATCTTGTTTGGTGAGGGTGTTCGAAATGACATCCAAGGTTACGGGTTTTACGTCGTTACATCTGAATGGTTATTGATGGATCTGCAATCCAGAGTTGTAAGGTCTAATTTTTTCCCTTTACAGCCTTGGTGGAATTCGAATAAGGTAGTAAAACCTGTCAAAATTTGGTCTTAATTTGGTGGAATTACTATCCCGGCTCGTTAGTCTTCAGTGAAATTCCACGTTTAGGATTAGGATAGGCGTCAGCACTTGGTAGGACTTTATTTTTCGAACAGAATTAGCCCTTGGGAATTAGAAGGAAATATCCTTAATTATTTTATTCCTCGAACATTAAAAATAGGATAAGGATTGTCATATTAAGTAGGTTGCAAATAAAAAGAGGGCAGAGAGCATAATATTGGGATCGGTACTAACGAGGAATCAAAATTGATTCCTGGGCTGGGATTTGGGTTGAATCCGCTTTCAGATAATTAACGACTCTGTAAAGTGATCCAACTTATATGTAATCTGCGAGATATCCATTAGTGTGTATACTGCTCGTAGAAGAAAACATCCGAAAAAGGCAAACCCGGTGAAAGCCGGGGACGCAAAGCCAACGGGTCTAAAGTCACTCACGTGACCATGATTGCCAGGCCGCCGAAGATCCATATTTTGTGCTGTTCGCACGCGGCGGGCCTGGTTAAAAACCAGGCTCTTTGTTTTCTTCCGGACTTCGTCCGCGATCCTCATTTTTCGTTCGATAAAGGCAAACCCGGTGAAAGCCGGGGACGCAAAGCCAACGGGTCTAAAGTCACCTCCGTGACCAGGATTGCC
>Ga0154778_1135_pt2 | contig 16790 bp, 15 predicted proteins | sample Rifle2008BG16ft_FD_105786 | JGI IMG/M metagenome (GOLD analysis project Ga0154778, IMG submission 105786) | Chloroflexi bacterium RBG_16_51_16 | reverse complement strand
CTGGACAGCAGCCGACAATAATTTCTCAATGACATTTCGGGGAATTGGATCCCGCTTGAGGTTCGCCTGCGAATGCCTGGTGAATATCGCGTCGAATAATTCCATGGTGTCTCTTCAAAGTTAACTAAGGATCCCGGCTTTTTTAAAAACCGATTCCAGTACATCGATTGTCGCGGGCTTGATGATCACTGATTGTGCGCCTCCCTGCAGCACTCTTTGACGCGTTTCCGGTTGGTCATCGGAGGTAATTACGATCACCGGCACCCTTTTCAATCGCGGCTCGCGGCGCAGGTAGGAGAGAATTTCAGTACCATCGACACCTGGCATGTTAATATCCAGGCAAACAAATTTCGGTATATAGGAATTCAAAATCGCCATCGCTGGGCTGGATCCGTAAGCAACTCGTGCCGGGAGATCGAGCACCTCCAGCATTTGTTTTAGAGCTTCCGCGGTTTGACGGTTATCATCGATGATCAAGCCGTCCGGCATTCAATCCTCCCAAATGACTTTTCCCATAAGGGATACGTCATAACCGGGCAATGCCGCCACCGCGTTTTTAAATTTTGGGTCCGTAAGAACTTCGAAAAATGGCACGAACAGAGTGCTTGAAATATAAGTAGTTGGGATGATAAGGTCATATCGTTCCTTGAATAGCGGGATGAACTCCAACCCCAATGCCTGGGCTGCGGCAGCGATTCCCAATCCGCAATCCGCTCTTCCCGATGATATGGCGGCTGCCACACCAAGGTGAGTATATTCTTCCTGATTGTACCCCTGTATGCTTTCAGGAAAAATGTTCAATAAACCGAGTTGATAATCGAGCAGGACTCGCGTTCCGGCTCCACGTTGTCTGTTGATGAAACTTACATCGGGATTCATAAGATCGTGTAGATCTTTGATCTTCTTGGGATTTTTCGGCTGTACCAGCAGGCCTTGTTCTCTGCCTACCAGGGTTACTACTTTTACCTGTAATTCCGGGAGATATTGTTTTAAGTAGGGGATATTGAATTCGCCGGTAGCAGGATCGAGCAAATGAGAACCTGCTAAATGAGCCTCATGCCTGGAGAGTGCTACCAAACCACCGATGGAACCTGCATTAGATGACGCCATTCGTCTGTCTTTTGCTGCGAGGTGTTGTGAGAGGATATCGATGGTGAGGTCATGCGAACCAATACAGAATATCGTTTTTTCGAGTTCACCATGTGATCGATAAAGCCGGATTGTGACAGGTTCACCCGCCTCCAAACCCTGCACGCCACGCGGGACAACCAAAAGCCCATCAGCCTGAACCAGGGAACTAATGACGCCTGCCCCTCGACCAAGAGGCGCAGCCAGGATTTTTTCACCCACCTTTCCGACAGCAACCCGAATGTAATCCTCATCTCCGGGAGGGGATGTAATTTTCTTTGTAATGAATCCTTTTATTTCAGGCAGCGTCAGCGGGCTGCGTCCAAGCCATCTTGCCATTAATGGTTCGACAAAAATATCAATTGTCAACGCCGCTGATACCGGATATCCCGGCACACCAATGATGGGAACAACCGCTGCCATCGAATTCGGATCCTGGACTGTGCGATTGATCACGCCCAGGATGACCGGGTGACCCGGTCTAACTGCCACGCCATGGACGATTAACTTTCCTAGCCCTTCGACTGCACGCGCAGAAAAATCCTCCGCTCCAGCTGAAGAACCTGCGTTCAATAAAATAAGATCATGGTCTTTTGCGGCTTCCTGGATGCGGCTGCAAATTTGATCAAAATCGTCTTTCGTAATGTCATACCGTTGGGCTTCAGCTCCCATGTTTCTTACCTGAGCTGCAATTACGATTGAATTAAATTCAATAATTTCACCTTCTCGGGGTTGGGTTCCAATCCCAACCAATTCAGAGCCGGTAGGCAGAATGGCTACCCGCGGCTTGCGTCGCACGGAAATTCGGTCGTGTCCAGCCGCAGCGATTGCTCCAAGATCTACAGGTCGTAAGATATGACCTGCCGGCAGGACAAATTGTGTCGCGACCATATCTTCACCCATCAACCTAACGTGGCTCCAGGGTGTTACCGCAGAGCGGATCCGGATGATGGCCGGTTTACGGATGTCCTGTGTTATTGCACCCGCCGAGTCGAGTGCTTCGATATTTTCGACGGGTATGACCGCGTTTGCCCAATTTGGAAGCGGATCTCCAGTGTCAACGTATTGCGCGAATTTTGGTGATTTTGAGGTTAGAGCTTCAGTTTGAACGACTTCAAGCTGTATTGGCGACCCGGGCAGCGCACCATGCGTATTATCACTGGTTACAGCATAACCATCCATGGCAGCGGAGTGATAATGCGGCGAAGAGATTTTTGCCCATATCGTCTCTGCGGTGACCCGGTTTAAGGCAGCTTCATCAAGGCGAATAACTTCAGCACCTAATTCCGACCACAAGCCATATTCTGCCAGGACAACTTGAAATCGTCTCAGGGCGTCGTTCAAGGGGATATCCTGTAAATATACAGACATAGCACTTTCAAAATGAGATAAATTGATTCCCTGGATATTAGAGCAGCATTACTTCGACCCAGGTTCCAGCGGTCAATCCTGTATCAGCTTCCGGTATGCGGAGCAATCCATCCGCATAAACCAAATTGAAAATTAGGTTTGATTTTCCGAATATTGGATCTGCTTGGTAGATACACTTCAATCTATTAAGACCTTGGCTTGAATTTGAGGAAGGCGGATCGGGTACGACGGTTCTATCAACTGGTTTAAGTTTCACAGGTACCCAATCCTCCCGTCCCGCCTGGGAAGGTATATTCACGCTCAACCTGGCAAGTACAACCGCTTGTGCCCGGGGTTTTTCGCCGGTTAGTTTTTGAATAACGGGAAGAACGAATAAATAGCCGTTTACCAGCGCGGAAACCGGATTTCCAGGTAATCCGATTACAGCTTTCCCGTTACACACACCGAGGATAGTGGGCTTCCCAGGGCGGGTATTGATCCCATGGACAAGCACGCCAGGTTTGCCCAGAGATTGGATCGCATCCGCGGTTATATCTCGAGCACTAGCTGATGAACCGGCAGTGATGAGGAGGATATCGTTCTCTTCTAATGCTTTCTGGGTCATATCTCTAAGAGCTTCAATATCATCCCGTACGATGCCATACGAATTTATTATTCCACCAGATTTAATCACTAATGCGCCCAAGGAATACGTATTTACGTCTCGTACCTGACCTATGTTGACTGACTTTCCGGGGGCGACCAACTCATCGCCTGTTGAGATCAAACCAACCTTGATCTTGGTAACAACCTTCAAGCTTGTTATGCCGAGAGCCATTAATCCGCCTAGATCTGCCGGGCGGAGACGGCGACCGCGTTCAAGAATTATCTGCCCGCGGGATATGTCCTCGCCTACCTGAATCACATTTTCGCCGACTGCTACCGCACGAACTACTTCTAGTTCAGTTGAGTTGACCTTCTGGGTTTGTTCGATCATAACAACCGCATCTGCATCGGTGGGTAACATCCCACCGGTGTGGATCAACGCACAGGTTCCAGGAGTAATCCGGATGTGAGGATGAACACCCATTTCAATCTCGCCAACGACCTTGAACAAAGCCGGGAGTGATTCGCTGGCACCATAACTATCCCTCGACCTCAATGCATATCCATCCACGCTGGATCGGGCAAACACAGGCAGTTCATGGGGCGCGAAGATATCCTCAGCAGTTATGCGGTCAAGCGAATCGCTGGTTGGGATGACGTCTGCACCTTTGGAAAAGCTGCCCAATTGGGAAATCAGCAGCACGCGCGCCTCATCCGGCGCCAGCAGGGTCAGGAATTCAGGCATGGATCATCTTAACCAAAAAGTAAGTGTGATGAAATAAACGGTTAATCCAAACACGCAGGTGCTCGTCGCAGTGATGAGTCTCCAGTTGGCTGGAGCTCCCCGCGCGATGCCTCTTATCAGGAGAATTTGAAGGAGGGCGAACGGCAGGGTGAATAATGCCGGGTAAATGAGATTAAGTCCGATCCCGATTAATGGAGCCAATAAGAATATGCCATATCCAAAAATAAGCATTGCATTATGGAATGTAATGGCACGCTCCCAGCCCAATCTTCGCAGAAGCGTTAGATGTTCGTATTTTTGGTCTTCTGCATAGGATGGAAAATCCAATACGATCAACCAGGCAAGCCCGAACAGGATCAGCGGAAAGGTAACGAAACCAACGAGACGGTGATACTCACCTGATTGCAGCAGAAATGCAAGCGAGGCTGGTAAAAAAGATAGCAGGATCGCCAAAACGAACTCGCCAAAACCTGTGTATATAAGTCGCAATGGCGGAACTGAATATGCAAAAGATAAAATAATTGTGACGCTGAGGAAAAGGATGGTGCTCAAGGTAAATTTCTCCAGCCTGAGCATCAACAGTGTAAGCATCACAGCTGCCATAAGTGCCGATCCAGAAATTAAAAGTAAGAGGTTGCGAAAATTAATCCGCTCGCTCAACTTATCGTTTACCTTAGCAGGTTCGTTGACAGATCGGAAGACTTCTGCAAGAAGTGTGAAACATATTTGGACAAGGACCACCCACCCTAAGCCGAGCCAAAATCCAAGGTTCGAGAACGGAATACCTAAATAAGAAGCGATGGCTGTTCCTAACAGGTAAGTCATCGTGCTGAGCAGGATTTGCAGGGGTCGGATTGAACGGAAAATGTCCATTAACGATGGGGTTCTCTCAATCCCGGATAACCCTTCTCATGTCACGGTAATGAATCAAATTGTGAACGTATACCATTTTGATCATTTCCCTCAGGGTTATCCACCCAATGAATGGGTGCCTACCGCTTTTTTCAAGATCCTCTTCGCTTAGTTGATTCACCCAATCGATCATTTTTGATCGGATCGCTTTGTACTGCTCGAGTAATTCGTGTGAGGTTAACTCGCTTGTTTTTTCCTGCTGCCTGGCATTAAACCTGTCAATGGAAAATTCCTCCGATGCACCGGGACCGCCGGCCACGACATTCGGGAAAAGGCTGAGTAGAAACGCCCTCTCGGCGGAGACAAAATGGGATAACACATTCCTCGTCGTCCAAATCGTCCCCTCCGTGTAGATCACGGCGTTCCAATGATCGTCAGTAAGAGTGTTAAAAAATGAGACCAGCTTCTCCCCCTCAGAGGCTAACTTCGAAGATAGTTCAGTAATTTCAGACATTCAAATTCCGGAAGATATTTGTTTAGTTAATAAATGGGACAGCAATCAATTCAGAACCTAGGTATAGCTGATAGATCATTCGTTGGTTGGCTGCCAATTTGCATAATTAATGGACTTCTTACCGGTATAGTACCAGTAATACCTGGTCATCGTTGAGATTTGACGGTAGATCCGAGCGCTGTCCTCAAAATCCGGCCGCACATAATAATAGTGCGACTCATAAGGGCTGTCGCCGAATATTGCCGCCAGGAGATAACCGCGTTTCTCTGCATAATTCATTAACGTGATCGTCATCCTGAACCAATCCTGTGCAAGATTCGGTTCGGTTAATTTTGGCGGCACGAGAGGTGAGAAATGGGCGTGGAAAGCGATCACATGCGGATGATAGCGGTCAAGATATTCCTCGGTGACTTCTCCATTTTGGGTAATCCATTGGTCGTTTAAACCCCATGTATCTACGGTCGTCCATCCCGAATAATAGGGTAGTAGACCAGCTTCGGTGGTTGCCAATACATAGTTTCTATCCCGGTATTCAGATAATACCTTACCCAGATCATATCGGCCGTCTGATTCGTAAGGCGTTGTGCAATCTCGTTGAAATGAAGTCAGGCTGCAGTTTTGTTGCCACGCATAATAGATCAGGGCGGTAAAAATCGAAAACGCTCCTGCAATGAAGATTATCCTCTCCCAGTTCGATTTTCCCCCATCCTTCCCTCCGGGCGAAGCTGGCTGGGCTTTTATCTGTAATTCTTTCACAAGGGGGTACCAGGTTAATAGAACCAGCGGAACTGTAGCATATTGAAACCTGGCGCCGTAGTTCGTTTCATCGGATATCAGCACAAAGGCAGCGGCGAAGCCGATGATGGGTAAGAGAAAAAACCCGGTTAGTTTGGCTGTTTCCTTTGATCTTAATCCAAGGAGGAAAGCCAAAAAAAATGGCAGGCTGAGGCGGAAAGTATTTAAGAGCGATGCATTGAATGAATCCCAATAAAGCAAACCACCGCCTTTTCGATAAAATGGATTCGGCAGAGGCTGTCCGAAATAATTCCAGCGCCAGATAAAGTAAGCGCCGCCAAAAATTATGAATGTCGAAATAAAGGTCGCGATCAACACTCTCGATCGGTTCGGATTACGCCAGAGGATCAGCGAAACGAACATTAATATTGCGAGAATTGCACCTTCAGGTCTTATGAGTCCCGTGATCAAACCCGCGAGGGAAAAAGCCAAACTCATCCAGAACGATTCATTTGATTGATGGACGAGCATAAGTCCCAGGATCCAGGTGCAGGTTACCGCCAAAGCAAAAAAAGGGGTACCAAAATATGCCGCGACATACGAAAGCCCGGTTCCAACGGCAAGGTATAGTGCGGAGAGGACCGACATCCAGACGTTTGCCCTCCACAGATAACGACAGGTCCAGTATATAAGTAAGACAGACAGGATATGGGATGCGTAACCCAGTCCTCTTACTGCACGGCCAACTGTGGCACCCAGGTTGATCAAGCCTGCAGAACTGACCATGAACAAAAAATCTGTCGCCCCGTCAACAGGTGCCTCTCCAACATTCCAGACAATCCCATCTCCTTTTGCGAGGTGATCCGCGTAGCGCATCAGCATCGCGGCGTCCTCAAAAGGTGGAATACTGAAATCCACATATAACGAAGAATAAATGTAGATCCCAACGATGAGAGCCAGGCTAACCAATCCATCGACGAGTAACGTCCGGTTTCCTGTCAACAAAATAGCTTGATTCTGGTTGTCTTTGTTCATTCAGCAGATATCGCGATTGCTGTAAGTTAAATTGATTTTAGCTGAAAATAGCGTGGAACTAATAGTCCGGATTCGGTGGAGTATGTCACCCGGTTTGCAGAACCTAACTCAGCAACGAATATCCCCCATCAACAGCAATGATTTCCCCAACGATATATTCATTATCGAGAAGAAGTCCGAGCGTAGCGGTTATTTCCTCTATTTTACCCACTCTCTTGAGCGGTAAACGCGCGGTGAGGCGCTCCCATTGCTCCTTGCTTATCCAGGCATTGGGGAGAACCAATCCAGGTGCAATTCCATTTACCCGGATGTTCGGTGCATAAGCCCTTGCGAGCACCCTGGTCATTGCCTCCAATCCAGCTTTGCTCGTGATGTAAGCCGCGTAATTGCTCCATGTTTTATTCGCTGCGATATCTGAAATATTGATAATGTTGCCTCCCTGGGCCATCCGTTTAGCCGACTCCTGCGCACAATAGAAAGGAGCTCGCAAGTTCAGATCTAAAGTGGAATTCCAATCTTTCAAGCTCACTTCATCGGGACTGCCCGGGATCATGGTCGCAGCTGAATTAACGAGAACACGAAAATTCGTTATTTCCTTTGTGCCCGAGGCAATCCAGTCATCCAATACAGAAAAAACCCGTTGAATTCCTTCGGGTTGTGTCAGGTCAGCTTGGACCAGTTGTACCGGAATCCCATTTTTTCGAATTTCGGCGGCAGTCTTTAGCGCTTCGTCTTCTGATGATTTGTAATGGAGCAGGATTGCATAACCTCTTTGACCGAGGTATTGTGCGATTCCTTTCCCCAAGCGCTGAGCCGCACCTGTCACCAACGCCAATGGAAAACTCATGCATAGGTTTTACCATAATTCAAGCTAAACCCCCACCAGCCTTACGATTCTTCCCTGGCTATCTTCTTAACAAATTGGATACGAAAAACATGATATTCGCCGGTCGTTCTGCGAGCCGGCGCATGAGATAAGGATACCAGTGCGTTCCGAAGGGGACATAAACGCGGACAGGATAGCCTTCGTCCTTTAATTTTTCCTGTAAATCTCTCCGGATACCATACAGCATTTGAAATTCCAACCCGGTTTGGGGAAGACCTACGCTCGCAGCGTATTGTTTGGCAAACTGGATCCTTTTTTCATCATGGGTAGCGATCGCAGCTATGGGAGGCACACGGCAGTCATCGCTCAATAGAGTTTTGTTTACGTGTGACGCATCGATGAGCATTTTTGCAAGGAGATCGTAGTTCGTGTCGACATCTGATTTTTTTGGGAAAGCTTTATCCGGCGGCTCCTTATATGCGCCTTTGACCAGCCTTATGCGCGTCCCTGTATCGAGGAGTTTTCGTGTGTCCTCTTCAGCACGATACAAGTAGGACTGAACTGCCATTCCCACATTTTGGAATCCTTTTTCCTGCATTCGACAATACAAGTGGATGGTCTTATCTGTGTAGGGTGTGTCCTCAATGTCTATACGGATGAAATTATTGATCTCCCTGGCCTTGCTCAGGATCCGCTCGAGGTGTTGCGCACACAGTTCTTCATTCAATGCCAGGCCGATTTGTGATAATTTGATGGATACATTAGCGCAGGCCCCCGTTCGACCTAAGGCTTCCAGTGTGGCGAAGATATCTTCTGCAGCTTTTTGAGCATCCTCATCCTTCGTTGTGTGCTCACCCAGGTGGTCCAGGGTTACATTAATACCCCGTATGTTCAAATCTTTGACGGCTTTGATCGCATCTTCAAGCTGGGTTCCAGCGACAAAACGTGAGGCTGTCTTCCACCCGATGCTCCAGTTTGTTACCAAGCGCTGGGCCCAACCGGCTTTCGATAAATAGATCAAAAAGGATCTCAGCATTGATGTCCTTCCCGCATGTTTGAACAGTAACTTATCGTTCGTCGGCCAATCTTAAAATTATTCTAGCACAGGTGCCATGAATGGGTATGTTATACTCCTCGGGTGACTTTTATCACTTATTTTGGAGGCTGAGTGAGGAATCGGAACGCCAATATCATACTGCGGGGAATTTCAGTCTTATTTCTTAGCGCAACAATTGTTTTAACAATTTTCTCACTCATCAACTACAGCCGCTCGCGCAATAATTATCCTCTGGGGATGACCATCGCGGGAGTTCCGGTAGGCGGTTTGACACCCGCACAGGCTTCCCAGCGTCTGCTTGAAGTCTATACATCACCCATCGAACTCCTATATGGAGATGCGATAATCCAGGTTGAGCCAGCCGTGATTGGTTTTCAACCGGATGTTGACGGCATGCTTGCCGCAGCTGATTTGACCCGAACCGGCGGGTCATTTTGGTCGGGGTTCTGGGATCATTTATGGAATCGAGAACCTGCTCCGGTCGCGATACCCCTTCGGGCAACTTTGTCTGAAGAAAGGCTCCGCGATTATCTCCAAAGCGAAATTGCCTCCCGTTATGATCTCCCTCCAACCCCTGCCCAACCGGTACCCGGAAGCACGACCTTCCTTCCAGGATTGCCGGGGCAGACCTTGGATATCAACCGGGCCGTTATCATTATCAGTGATGCGTTGAAGTCGCCGGATCAACGCTCGGTGTTGCTCACCTTCACACGTGACAGCGCTGCAAGACCCACCATCGATAATCTTGAGATCTTGTTGAAGCAGATCATCCAGGTGTCAGATTTTGACGGTTTGATCGGCTTGTTCATGGTCGATCTTCAGAATGGACAGGAAATCCATTTTTCGATGGATAACAAGGTGGAAGTCGAAACCGAGCCTGATATCGCCTTCACGGCTTCCAGCACGATGAAAATCCCTGTCATCGTCTCTTTTTTTATTAATCGAGGCGACAATCTTGATGAAGATACTCGAAGGGATATCAATCTGGTGTTGGGACAGTCGGATAATAATGCAACCGACCGCATCCTGGATCGGATCGATCTCAATTTCGGACCGCTTATTGTGACCGGGGATGTGGAGGCGATAGGATTAAAAAGTACGTTTCTGAGCGCATACTTTTCACCCGAGAGGCCTATCATTGCACCAACTCGTAACACGCCTGGAAATCAGCGCGCCGACGTCAACACCCATCCAGACCCTTATTCGCAGACGACTACCTCCGAAATGGGCACGCTCTTAATGGATATCTACCTCTGCTCACAAACCGGAGGTGGTGCTTTATTGGCTGCCTTTCCAGATAGGATGAATCAATCTAACTGCCAGTCCATCCTTGACTTTATGGCATTGGATAGGCTGGGAGCCTTGATCCAGGGTGGGGTTCCGGATGGAACTCTAGTGCCACATAAACACGGGTACGTACCGGATCCATCGGACCTGATCATTCATGACATCAGTGACACCGGGCTGGTTTATACCCCTGGGGGCAATTTCGTACTGTCCATATTTACCTACCACCCTATTCAAAATATCTGGGATATAACCAACCCCTTGTTTGCTGACCTCACCCGGGCGGTCTATAATTATTTCAACATTGCAACTCAGTGACCACTCACTATTCCGCCATATCCATTCGAATATAATCCTCTCATGAGCGCTGCGCTTGGATTATTCCGCCTTCAACTGATCGATCGGCAGGTGGATCGAGCGCAGACACAATTGAAGGAGATTCAAAAAAGCCTGGACGATAATTCGGAGTTGGTCGAATTAACAGGAAAAATTGAAAAAGTCCAGAGCGAAATTGATTCGGTCAACCAGGCTGTGCGAACGGCAGGGGCGGACACTCAATCCCAGCAGGAAAAAATCTCACAGGCGGAATCAAGTTTGTACAGTGGTCAGGTCCACAATCCCAAGGAACTCCAAGACCTGCAAAACGATGTGGCCTCCCTAAAAAAGCGACTGGATACACTGGAAGAGCGGGAGTTAGCTTCCATGACTGAGCTCGATGCTGCGGAAAAAGAGCTTGGGATGCTAAGAGCCTCCCTTGAAGAATTGAAAATCAAGAGAGAGTCTTCGATGTCCGTACTGTTAGGATCTAGATCCCTTTTAAACAGGGAGCTTGAAAAATTGACCGAAGAGCGCCGGGCAACACTGGATCCAATTTCAATGGAGCATCGAAATATGTATGAACAATTGCGCAGGTCTAAGCGAGGCGTAGCGGTCGTAGAGATCACAGACGGCTCTTGCTCGGGGTGCGGTACAACCCTGACTGCTGCCATGCAACAGAACGCCCGCTCGTTATCCCAGCTGGTAGCCTGCCCTACCTGTAATAGAATCCTTTACGGCGCATAATCTCGGGGATATCGTTGAATTCCATCAACATTGATCCGTACACTTTCATCATCGCCATCCTGATCGCGACCATTTTCTGGTGGTTGCTGAGCAAGGCGAGACCGCTTTGGTCTGAAGCGCGAAAATCGTTGGCTCAGCGGTCTGCGACTGCACAAGCCCGTAGGTCCTCTACGATAGAACAAAATTACCGCCGGATCACATTCCGCCGCGCACAGGCAATGCATCTGGCTGCCTCGATTTTCCCGCTCAATGATATCCTGACTGAACCCCTGCTCATCACCCCTCCTGTCTCCCTTGACCCGGGTGTCCCCCCAATTGCGGACGATCTCGTCACCCAGACGGTCCCTTATTTACCGGCATGGACTGAACTTGCAGCTGTTTATAAAACCGCTGCCTTGACGGTAGATCAAGCTTTGCAGGGAGGCAGCCATCTGCTTATCATCGGGCAACCGGGAATTGGTAAAACTGTCGCCCTGGCGCATCTGGCTTCCCTGGCGGCAAACGAAGACGACCGTTTGCGATCGGTAAAAACATACCTGCCTGTTCTATTGCATGTAGCTGATCTCAAGCTCCCGATAGGAGATGCCAGGAATGTATTGAATCCCGTTATAGATTTGATCTCAAGTCAAATGCCCCTGCTCGACATTCCCCGCGTTCCCAGCTTCATAACCAGCAGTTTTAAAGGTGGCCATGTTCTTTTCCTATTGGATGGTTTCGATGAGCTTACATCCGAAGGTCAGCAGGAGGTATCCCAATTTCTAAAGTTGCTCCTGCAAGCCTTTCCGAAGATACAGATTGTAACTACCGGCGCCCCGGAATATCTGGATGGGCTGATCGGTTTGGGATTCTCTCCGCTATCTATCCTTAGTTGGTCGGATCAAATAAGCCGTAAATTCATTCAGAGATGGGCAACCGCGTGGACGAATTCAATCGCGAATGAGATGATGGCCCGGACGACCCAGGTCCAGGTTGATTCGCTTTTATTAACCAACTGGCTCTCCACTGATTACAATTTCCTGACTCCCCTGGAACTGACCCTAAAAGTCTGGGCTGGTTTTGCCGGCGATGTGATTGGACCCCATCCTCTCGAATCGATCTCGGCCCACATCCGCCGGATAGCCCCTCCGGGATTGCCGCTTGCAGCGCTGGATACGCTTGCCATGCAGGCTATTCTCAGTGCCCAACCGGTATTCGATCCACGCAGTGCAAGGAGTTGGGTTCGGGAATTTGAAACTTCTGAGGATCAGAATGGAGAGGAAACTGACAAACCAATCCCCGATGATCAAGTGAAAGAACCGACAGAAACCGGTAAGACAAGGAGAACTCAAAAACTCCTGCCCAAACCAACCTCTGGCTTACTCGGGCGATTGGTTTCCAGCGGTATGCTTATTACCAATATCGAAAATCGTATGCGTTTCATTCACCCGGTTTTCATCGGTTTTCTCGCCGGCCGTGGATTGAGCACGAACAAAGGAAATGACGCGATTCTTAACCAGCCGGACTGGTCGGGTAAATATCTCGCCATGCGTTATCTCAGTGCCCATGGCGATCCAAGTTCGATCGTTCAAAAATTGCTGGAATGGTCGCGGCTGCCAATGCACAGGCCCGTTCTCGCAGCCGCGCGCTGGCTTCGGGATGCGCCACGGGATTCTGCCTGGTCTGGAAAAATCTTTGCCACGCTCGCCGCACTCCTCCAAACAGAAGGGATTCCTCTTGGTTTGCGCGGTCAAGCATTAGCTGCATTCATGATTTCGGGCGATCCTGGTGCAGCAGCTCTCTTCAGAAAGATGGCGGCGTCCAATTCCTTTGAACTGGTTCAGCTCGCTGTCCTCGGATGCGGTGGAATGAAGGACAGCAAGGCGATCCCGGTCCTTGAAAAAGTGCTGGAAGCTCCCAGCTTATCTGCCCGGCGGGCAGCCTGCATGGCGTTGGTTGCCATCGGTACAAACGAAGCTCTTGAGTTGGTAGCGCATGTGCTGTTAAATTCCGAGGAGGATATGCGCCGGGCTGCCGCTGAAGCACTTGCAAACCATCCTGATGAAGGTCATGCAATGCTTAAAGATGGCATTACATATGAGGATATCCTTCTTCGCCGGGCGGCCGCATTCGGTCTTGCCAGGGTGGAGGAGGAATGGGCTGAGCTGCTGCTTCAAAAAGTTCAGGTTGAAGATGAGCAATGGGTGGTGCGAAATGCTGCCGCTGAAGGTCTCGAGTCGCGCTCAAACGGTTTTCAACGCGCGCCTCGCAGGATGAAAGCGCCGTCTGAATCCCGCTGGTTGATCGAATTTGCAGCCAAACAGGGAATGGGGATCTCACCAGGCAAACCGGCCACCGACCTGCTCTTGCAAGCGCTCAAAGACGACGACCCCGATACCCGGCTGGCAGCCATGCCTTATTTCAAACTCTACCCCACTGAGGGCGTCATTGGCCAGTTGTATAATGCGATGTACCGTGACGATCCTGAATTGAGGGAAGCGGTGTTCTTGACCTTGTGGGAGATTGGCGCCTCAGGGGTAAAGCTTGCGCATCCAAGCCAGTATGGGTTGAATTAGCATGCTAATAAAAAATGCGACCTTGATAACCTGGGAAACTAAAAACCGCATATTGGCGGATCACGCGGTTGTCATTAAAGGGGACAGGATACAGGATTTCGGACCCGCAGGCGAGATGGCCGCAAAATATAATGATACGGAAATTGTGGATGCCCGGGGTCAATACGTCATGCCTGGGAATATCTGTGCCCATACACACTTCTACGGAGCATACGCCCGCGGCATGGCCATCCCGGGAGCTGCGCCGAAAGCTTTCCCTGAAATCCTCCAAAAACTGTGGTGGCCGCTTGATCGATCCCTGGACGAAGAGAGCATCCGTTATTCCATATTGCCGTGTCTAGTCGATGCCATTCGTCACGGCACAACCACATTGATCGATCATCACGCCTCTCCAAATGCCATCGATGGCTCACTCGACATCCTTGCCGATGAAGTGGATCGCTCAGGTTTGAGAGCTGTCCTCTGTTATGAAGTTACAGACCGGGATGGTCGTGAAAAAGCTCAACTGGGAATCGCAGAAAACATTCGCTTCCAGAAAAAACTGCTCGCTAATCCTAATCCCCGCCTGGCAGCTAGTTTTGGTTTGCATGCCAGCTTGACCCTTTCGGATTCCACACTTGAAGCCTGCCGACAGGCTGCAGCTGCGGGAGAGGGTTTTCATATTCACACAGCTGAGCATGAAGCAGATGAAGACGACAGTATGCAAAAATCTGGCACACGCGTGATTGACCGGCTGGAAAAACATGGGATACTTGGCAGCCGGACAATCACCGCCCATGGCGTCCATTTCGATGCGCGTGAAATTGAGATCCTCAAGGATACCGGCACATGGCTTTCACACCAGCCTCGTTCCAACATGAACAATGGTGTGGGCGTCGCTCCGATCGAGTCTATGCTTCGATCAGGAGTCAAAGTCTGCCTGGGAAACGATGGATTTTCGAATGCGATGTGGGAGGAGTGGAAAAGCGCGTATCTCGTTCATAAGGTGCATCATCGTGACCCTCGCCGGATGTCCGGTTATGATATTCAACAGATCGCGGTCTACAACAATGCAGCCCTGGCGAATGTATTTTTCCCTTCTGCGCCGATCGGAAAAATGGTACCGGGAGCTTTTGCGGACCTCATCCTCGTGGATTATCGACCCAACACACCGCTCACAGTTGAAAATTTGCCCTGGCACATTCTTTTTGGTTTTCAGCCCGGCATGATCACCTCGACGATCGCAGGAGGCAGGATATTGATGAGGGACCGGCAGCTTACAACGCTTGATGAGGAAGAGATTGCTGCAAAATCGCGTGAGATCGCACCCAAAGTCTGGGATCGTTATCAAATCGAAGTCGCTAAATTGAATGCGTAAACCTGCGATGACAGATACACCTCTTTTGCTCTCCATTGGAATCCTGGGAGGCACCGGCAAGGAGGGTCAGGGTTTAGCCTATCGCTGGGCTAAGGCTGGTTATCGCGTACTTATCGGCTCGCGCAGCGAGGAAAAGGCAGTGACTTCCGCCGGAAAAATATCTGAACTACTGGATGGCGCTTCTTCCATTGTCGGCACGTCCAACCAGAATGCTGCCAAAATGGCTGAATTGGTTGTCGTTACTGTGCCATACAGCGCTCATCGCGAAACCCTGGAATTGGTCAAGGGAGAATTACAGGGAAAATTATTGATCGACGTCACCGTCCCGTTGGTTCCCCCAAAAGTTACAGCAGCGCAAATGCCACCTGCTGGTTCTGCTGCCCAGGAAGCCAAAGAAATACTTGGTGCTGGTGTTGAAGTTGCAGCCGCGTTCCATAATGTAAGCCACGAGCATTTATTGAAAGATGACATCATTGATTGCGATGTTCTCGTTACCGGGTCCAGTTTAAACGCCCGTTCCGAAACGTTAAAACTCGTCGAATCCGCTGGATTAATCGGCTGGGACGCGGGACCGTTGGAAAACAGTATGGTGCTTGAAGGATTAACCAGCGTCCTGATTAATATTAACAAGAAATATGGTTCTACCCATGCCGGAATTAGAATTACCGGCGCATCTCGTGATCGAACCGGGTGAAAAGCATACCTAGTGCAGCCATTGACCTTGGTCCCGCTTCCTGATATTCCCTTGATCCGCCAGGGTGACAACCTGGCGGATATTGTTGTCAATGCGTTGAAGGCTAACAAACTCGAAATAAAAGACAACGATATCCTGGTGCTCACTTCCAAGATTGTGAGCAAAGCCGAAGGTCGCATCGTTAACTTGGAAACCATAAGCCCCAGCCTTCGGGCTAATGAACTGGCTGAGCAGACCGAAAAAGATCCCAGGCTGGTTGAATTGATCCTTAGGGAAAGCCGAGAATTATTACGCTTCCGGCCCGGTGCGATCATCGTCAGGCACAACCTGGGGTTCGTGTGTGCAAATGCCGGGATCGATCACTCTAACGTCATGGGGCAAGAACCAGATAAAGACCCGGGTGGTGGAGTAAAATCCCAAAGTTCGAACCTCGAACAGAACAACTGGGTGTTATTGTTGCCGGAAGATCCGGATAAGTCTGCGACAGAGATACGGTTAGAGATTGAACAAAAAATCGATCGAAAGATCGGCGTGATGATCATCGACTCGCATGGCAGGCCATGGAGGCTTGGCACGGTCGGAACCTGTGTCGGACTCAGCGGAATACCTGCTATCATCGATGAACGAGGCTGGAAGGATTTATTCGGTAATACGTTGCAAGTTACTGTTGTCGGCGTGGCAGATGAATTGGCCGCGGCGGGTTCTCTAGTCATGGGTCAAGCCGCAGAGGCTACTCCCGTGGTCCTGGTCCGCGGATTCCCCTATCCATTAGCAAATGCCACCATGAAGGACCTCCTTCGACCTCCAGAACAAGATTTATTTCAATAAGATGCCGGCGAAAACCCTTACTAGTAAATTGAATAGCTTTACCAAGGACAATCTAGTGACTACAACGATATTCAGCCAGAGCGAAAGCGAACTTACCGGTGCGAAAACCTTGCACAATTTTCTGAGGACCAGGCGCTCGATTCGCAATTTTGAATCCGGGGT
>Ga0154778_1027_pt1 | contig 17234 bp, 15 predicted proteins | sample Rifle2008BG16ft_FD_105786 | JGI IMG/M metagenome (GOLD analysis project Ga0154778, IMG submission 105786) | Chloroflexi bacterium RBG_16_51_16 | reverse complement strand
GACTTCCCAAGATATCTCCTGCGTCAGGAGGATTGTACGCAACAGGTTCCAGTTTCCGTGTGCAAGCCAGGCCGTCCGGTTCCATAACCAATCGTAACAATGAAGAAAGCCGGCGGCAGGATAATTCTTTACTATTCCTATTCGATTGCCTAAATTATACTTTACATTTAATGAAATGTTAACAGACACAACTTTGCGTTGAAACCGGGTTAAGATAAATGATTTCGAGTAGGTTGAAATTGTTACCCATTCACCGATGAGAACCCGATCGGGGAAAATTCTTTGAGCAATCATTCGTATGCATGTTTTTTCACCCCATCCAGGAGGCCGGATGATTAAGATTTCGCGAGAAGAAGCACTTGAATATCATCGCCTGAAAGGCAAGCCCGGCAAGATCGAAGTGGTTCCGACCAAGCCCATGGACACCCAGCGTGACCTGGCACTGGCGTACACACCTGGCGTGGCTGTCCCCGTGCTTGAAATCGAAAAAGACCCGGAACTGGCGTATGAATACACCTCCAAGGGCAACCTCGTGGCGGTCGTCTCGAATGGGACTGCCATCCTTGGTCTTGGTGATCGTGGTGCCCTGGCGAGCAAACCGGTCATGGAAGGGAAGGGGGTGCTGTTCAAGAATTTTGCGGATGTGGACGTGTTCGACATCGAGGTCAACAGCCACGATCCCGAGGAGATCATCCGGGTTGTCGCAGCCATCGCGCCCACTTTCGGTGGCATCAATCTCGAGGATATCAAAGCCCCGGAATGTTTCCATATTGAAGAAGAACTGATTAAGATGTTGGATATCCCCGTCTTCCACGATGACCAGCATGGCACCGCCATCATTTCATCCGCAGGGCTTGCTAATGCACTCGAAATCGTAAAGAAGAAACACAGCGAGATCCGCATGGTCATCTCCGGTGCGGGAGCGTCTGCGATCTCCTGCGCCGAACTGGCCATCCGCTGGGGTGTCAAACGTGAAAATATCATGCTGGTTGATTCCAAAGGCGTGGTCTACAAGGGGCGAACCGAAGGCATGAACAAATACAAGGAACGCTTCCTTGTGGACACCGATGCACGGACGCTTGCGGATGCCCTCAAGGAGGCGGACGTCTTCTATGGATTGTCGATCGCCAACGTGATGACACCCGAGATGGTGAAGTCCATGGCCAAGGATCCTATTGTTTTTGCCATGGCCAATCCAGATCCGGAGATCAACCCGGACCTGGCCCGTGAAGCCCGCAAAGACGTCATCATCGCCACGGGGCGCTCCGATTACATGAACCAGATCAACAATGTCCTGGGTTTTCCATTTATTTTCCGGGGTGCGCTGGATGTGCGTGCCAGGGCGATCAATGAGGAGATGAAATTTGCCGCATCCAAGTCGCTGGCTGCTTTAACTAAGGAAGACGTGCCTGATTCGGTCCTGCGCGCTTATGGAGTTGACACCTTAAAATTCGGGCGGGAGTATCTGATCCCCAAACCGTTCGATCCACGGGTCTTGCTGTGGGAATCACCGGCAGTGGCCGAGGCAGCCATGCAATCCGGGGTTGCCCGCAGGAAGATTGACCTGGAGAGATACAAGGAGCAGCTGGCTTATCGTCAAGGCAAAGGCGAGCAGGTGAGAACCTATTTCCGGAACAAGGCTCGTTCGTCGGGAGGAACCAAACGCCTGGTTTTTGCCGAAGGCGAAGAGCAGAAGGTGATCCGGGCAGCTTACCAGGTAAAGGAAGAAGGCATAGCCACACCCATCCTGATCGGTAATCCCAAGTCGATCCACCAGCAGATCGATCTCCTTGGCTTAGCGTACCAGCCGGAGATCATCGACCCGTCTGATTTTTCCGGATCGGAAAAATATGCACACGCTTTCTATGAAATACGCAGCCGCAAGGGTGTAACCATGCGAGATGCGATCAAGAAAGTGCGCGAACCCAATGTACTCGGTTCCATGATGGTGAAATTGGGTGATGCAGATGCGTTCGTTTCCGGTTTGACCTACGACTATCCTGACGTGATCCGGCCGGCGCTGCAGATCCATCACACTTCGCAAAGTGCAGCCGTTGCTGCCGGTGTTTACATCATGATCATCGAGGACCGGGTGTACCTGTTCACCGACGCGACCGTCAATATCGATCCGACTGCAGAAGACCTGGCCGAGATCGCATGCCTGGCCGCGAACTTTGCACGCCAGCTTGAACTGGAGCCGCGGGTTGCGTTCCTATCCTTCTCCAATTTTGGTTCCACCCCACATCCGCATTCCGACAAAGTCCGAACGGCGGTTGAGCTGGTGCGTCAGCGCTGCCCCGACTTTGTGTACGACGGCGAAATGCAAGCTGACACGGCTGTGGTTCCGGAGATCATTGAACAACGTTATCCATTCAGCGCGGTCAAGGATGCCAATGTGCTTGTGTTCCCATCGCTCGAGTCGGCAAATATTGCCTACAAACTGCTCTCAAGGTTGGGCAAGGCGAAGGCGATCGGACCGATCCTGCTCGGCATGGGTGCCCCTGTGCATGTGCTTCAGACTGGAGATGAGGTGAACAATATCGTCCAGATCGCCTCGGTGGCTGTGATGGATGCACTCCAACGGGCTGAAAAATCCAACTCTGCGAAAGCTGGTCGATCCAGGAAGTGAGCAACTCACTTTAGATAGAGGTCAGCACCTGGTTATAGCCAGATTATTACTTGTTTTTAGAATTTCAATGAGGATAAAACCGAAAACGCCAATATTATAGAGTGTATAATGTTCCAGTTCTTTTTATGGAGCTACGCATGGGAAATCTTACAAGTTTAGCGCGCAAGATCACCCTGGTATTATTTATCGAACAGTCCCTCGCATCCGCAGGCTTCATCGCGGCTGCAACATTGAACCCGATCGTCGGGGCGAAGCTGTACGATCATGCGGGGTGGGCAGGGGTTCCAACCGCGGTGTACCTGCTTGGCGCCGCCCTGGCTGCCTTTGGGTGGGGATATGTCAACGATATGATCGGACGGCGCGGTGGATTAACTCTTGGATTGCTTATGGGAGTGATCGGTTCGGGGATAGCGTTCTATTCGGTTGTGATCGGTTCATTTATCCTGTTTCTTGTGGGTATGGTATTGAATGGAACCGCCCAGGCAGCGGTCCAGCTAGGGAGGTTCGCGGCCGCAGAAGTGCATCCACCCGAAGCGCGCGGCCGGGCAATCTCGAATGTTGTCATAGGAGGCACCTTCGGATCCATCCTCGGACCGATACTGGTTGGACCGGCAGGTATTATTTCAAAGAGTATTGCTTACGAAGAACTGGCAGGTGCGTATGGCGTCAGTTTCATTCTCTTCGCGGTGGGTGTCTTGGTTGTTTTCTTTGGCTTGAGGCCGGATCCGCGTGAGCTCGGACGGGAAGTGGCGAAGGCTCATCCGGAAACCCGATCCATGAATGAATCAGCCCGTCCCATCCTTCAAATATTCAACACCCCGCCAGCCCGGGTGGCATTGATGGCGATGGCATTCGGACAGATGGTGATGGTATTGGTAATGGTGATCACCTCACTCCACATGCGTGATCACCAGCATGCCCTGGGTGCCATCTCGATGGTAATCTCCGCGCATACCTTTGGCATGTTCGCTTTCTCCATCGTTTCGGGCAGGCTTGCGGATCGATATGGCCGCAAACCCATCATCCTAGCAGGATCTGCAACACTTGTTATGGCATGCATTGCCGCTTCGCTCTCCCCTGATGTGCTTCCGCTTGGACTATCCCTTTTCCTGCTGGGTCTCGGCTGGAATTTTTGTTTTATAGGCGGTTCCACGCTGCTGGCGGATCAACTATCCATAACGGAACGAGGCAAGACACAGGGCTTCAATGACTTAATGGTGGGAATGGCTTCCGCGTTGGGCAGCTTAAGCAGCGGCATTATCTACTCGGCGGTTGGATATGAAGCAATGGCGATCATCAGCGCTGCCGTGGCCTTGATCCCCCTCCTCGCCGCGCTGACATGGTCACCGATCGGCAAGCCGATGCTGCAGGCTGCCGGGGAACCGTAGCCTCAACCTGTAGATCGCACGCTTCCCCAACAATTTAAGTTGCTGAAGACTTCGGAAATATTTCCGACGTCTCGTTATGAGCCGAATATCCACTGTTACCTTCGGATTATTCTTCCTGGTTGGCGCAGGTTTAACGCTTGCAGCCGGGTTCTTCATGAATTTCCACGCCGCGGGGAATGACATTTGGAGCCCGCTGTATTACGGCCGGCATATAAGTCTGGCTCAACCCGAGTCGCTCTATAACGGTTTTTATCCCATCGGTTATTCGTTTCTCATAGGTCAATTCCCCTACAGTTATGCTATTCAGCTCGCATATCTCTTGAACGCGTTGTTTGTAGGATTGTTGACTGCTTGCATCAAAAGCCTGGTCTCCACAACTCGTTCCCTGACATCCATCTTACTGGCTTTCATTTTTTCTGTATTACTGCCGCTGATTTTTGTTAACGCCAATACCGTCGGACCGGATATCGGTGCGGCGGCTTTCACAGCCTGCGCGATTTATTTACTTTGGATTGATCCTCTTACGAGGAATAAGGATAGCCATTCGTATCTTAAGTCAGGATTGACCGGGTTGTGCCTGGGGTTGGCAGTCCTGTGGCGGAATCATGCCATCGTTTCATCCATTGTCATCCTGGTTATTTACTTACTGATGACCGGTTCGGTTCCGCTTCGACACAAACTGATGTTGGCAGGTGTATTTATAGCCGTTTGTTCGTTCCAGGTTTTTGCCAACCTGTATTCCGGGCACGGACCATTCGAAACCGCACAAAATTTTAATATCTATAAATTATTCCATGGTGTGGATTGGACCAATCCACCTGCACCAGCTGAGATAGAAGGTTTTTCACTTTGGACACTGCTGCTAGCAAATCCGAGTGAATTTTTCCAAGCGTACTACCCCTGGTTCATTTACCTGGCGACCTTTGCCTGGCCGGGTCTGACATGTGTAGTCCTCTCGCCCTGGAAAAGCCCTACCTCAAGATTTGGGATCTTCACCTCGGCAACGATCCTCATCTATTCGATACCGCTCTCCCTGGGCGATAGTTTACGTGCACCTTTAACAACGATCGCCTTATACATTGCACCGTTAGGAATCAGCTTTTCCCTTTTCCTTGCTAAGATCAGGGACGGGACGGGAAATCAAAAATGGGTTGGAAATGTAAGTGCGTTCGGAATCCTGACAGCCTGTGCCTTTACCGCATATGGTTGGTTCCAATCGGATTGGGATTTGATTAAAAGCAATCGCGCCGAACACAAAATATTTCTAAACGTTGAGCAAACCCTGATAGGCAGGGGTATGATCTCACCAACCCAGGTATTCTCAGACCGCCTGGATTTTTACCTGCCTAATCAGCCCCCGTATCTTCCCAGGCAGATCGAAGGATTTTTCTATTACTGGGTTTGGGGATACAGCCGGGAATACCCTCGCATCCAAAACGAATCCTGGGAGTCATTTGCCTCCGACTGCCGGGCGCAAGGAATAAAATTCCTGGTGATCTCACCTAACGCCGGCTATCGTGGAGATTACTTCCCGCCAATTTATTCCGGTGATGTCGATCCTGAGGAGAATGGGCTGAGTTTTATTGCCCAGCGGGGGAATTTCCGCATATACCAATTCAAGGAATAAAAAAACCCACAGGATTGTGGGTTTAATTTTGATCTTTTAGGTGGTTATCCATATTACCCGCCTAATGACGCGCGACAGTTACTCCACCGTATCGGACTTTACCGCCGCGTTCGTCTTCGATTCCCCATCGGTTTTGGCAGTTTCACCCGACTTTTCCTCTTCCTTCTTCTCCTTGCGAGGTGAGGATCCAGACGCTGATCGATTGTCGGTAGAATAAAAACCTGAGCCTTTGAATACCACTCCAACAGGTGCGATGACTTTTATAAGTGATTTCTTACGGCATTCAGGGCAAATTTTCAGCGGGGCATCGTTGTAGGATTGATGACGTTCAAACTGGACTCCGCAGGATTCACAACGATAGGTATAAATGGGCATTCGAACGAGCTCCTTGATCTCATACGGTGTTGATTATAGTGCCTCAGCCGTCACGGGGCAAGGGAACAAGCCCGCATGTTATAATTTTCTAACACTTGAGTTTAACCTGGGAGGATTTCGATGCTTAAAATTGAGATCGTGTACTGCGCAGTCTGACACTATGCCGGCCGGGCCGTGAGCCTGGTGGATGAATTGCTGAAGCAGTATGAGCATTTAATCGAATCTCTGATACTGGTGCCATCCGATAACGGAAAGTTCGAAGTGAGCGTGAACGATAAATTGATCTATTCCAAACTTCAAACCCACCGGCACGCAGAAACCGGTGAAATAACAGGTTTGATCCAAAAGATGATCGAGGGATGAACTCCGAAAGCAGGATCCACGCCTGCAGCCCCAAGGATAATTAATGAACAAGAAAAAAGGGCGTGTTTTTTCCGGAGCGAGACCAACCGGTCGACAGCACCTGGGTAATTACCTGGGTGCGATCAAGAATTACGTCGACCTGCAGAAAGACTATGATTGTGTCTACTGCATCGTCGATCTGCACGCCTTAACAACCGTTGAAGATACGCTCAACCTGAAGCAGAATACCAATGAGATGGTCCTGGATTGGCTCGCGGCGGGTGTTAACCCCGAAGAGACGATCGTTTTCGTCCAATCCCACGTTCCGGAAGTCACCGAACTTCACACCATCCTTTCGATGGTAACTCCGCTGGGAAAACTAACCGACCTGCCGACCTTTAAAGAAAAAGTCAGAATGCAGCCTGAGAATGTGAATTATGGGCTGGTTGGATATCCTGTGTTGATGACCGCAGACATCGTGCTCTACAAAGCGGACGTGGTGCCCGTCGGAATCGACCAGGCACCTCACCTGGAATTCGCACGTGAGATCGTCCGATCGTTCAACCACCGCTTCAACACCAAAGTGCTCATCGAGCCTCAAATGAAAAACACCGTGATCCCGAAGGTGCTTGGGATCGACGGCAAGGAGAAAATGGGCAAGAGTCTCAATAACCACATCGAGTTGGCAGCTACAGCAGAAGAAACCAAGGCGCGAGTCCTGGATATGGTGACAGACCCGGCGCGGATCAAACGCACCGATCCAGGCAATCCCGACATATGCAATGTATTCACGATGCACAAGATATTTTCGCCCCAGGCTGATATCGATATGGTCAATGTAGAATGCCGCAGAGCAGGGATTGGCTGTGTCGAATGTAAAACCTTGTACGCAAAAAATCTCAACCAAGAGCTTAAACCCTTCCGTGAAAAACGATCAGAACTTGCTTCTAAAAAAAGTCTCGTGGATGAAATCCTGCAAGATGGATCCAACCGCGCCAGGAAGATCGCCCAGAAAACCATGCAGGAAGTGAGAGAAGCTGTTCAGTTACCCTGATTAAATTCGGAAAACTGCATCCATAGCTCGAATAAATCTTGTGGTGCAGCTATGGCGCCGGTATATCCTTCCCATGCGGGCTTTATTACAAAGAGTAAAATCTGCCAGAGTAAGTGTAGATACAAAAACCATTGCTGAATGCGGGTATGGAATGGTGATCCTGCTTGGCATCGGTCAGGGTGACAAACCGGAAGAGACGGGCGTGCTGGCTGAAAAAATCGCCAACCTGCGAATATTTGAAGATGAGCAGGGTAAAACCAACCGTTCGATAATAGAAATAAATGGGGAAGCCCTCGTGGTATCCCAATTTACGTTATACGCGGATACCCGCAAAGGCCGCCGGCCATCTTTTATTGATGCCGCGGCACCCGAATTGGCAGAGCCTATGGTCCTCCAGTTAGCTGAGGATTTACGCTCACGCGGTATCCGGACCCAGACCGGCAAATTCGGTGAACACATGTTGGTTGAGATCCATAACGACGGCCCTTTTACGATCTGGTTGGAAAATTAAGCATGCCAAAGATGAAGAGTGGGACGATCCTTGTTGTGTTCTTCTTCCTCTTCGTACTGTATGCAATCGGACGAATTTACTCCTCCATTCCCGCAATAAACAGGCCTCGCGACCTCGCGGACACGGATGCCTACTTGCGGATATCTCGAGAAGCCCTGCTTGATCAGGATTTTTGGGCAGGCACCCGGCCGCTGGTATTTCCTTTATTGCTAAAAATCGCGAAGCAGGATCTACGCCTAACGTCTGCCGTGCAGCTTGGGATTTCGATCCTTGCCTGGGGATTCCTCGCCTGGATCGTTTCGCGGTTTATTCGACTTCCTTTCCTTCAGATAGCGGCCTTCGTGTGGATGCTGGGGTTAAGTCTGGACAGGCATATCTCAGGTTGGGATTTCGTCATGATGAGCGAATCCCTATCCCTGTCGCTGTTTGCAATCTTCATTGGGGTCAACTTATGGCTGCTCGAGGGTTGGTGGACCTATAAAGTTGTCCTTATCCATGCAACCGGATTCCTACTGGCTTTTACACGGGATACGAACGCCTGGTTGTTACTCATATTCTCAGTGTTATTAACGATCCCGATCCTCTTTAAGTTGATTGGATCGAAAAACCTGGTAATCATTACCGGTTTGTCGGCAATTTTCCTGGTAAGTACTATCAACGCGAATATGGGCTATCGCTGGATTTTTCCCCTGGGAAATGTGATCGGCCAGCGCATTCTGCCATACGGATCCTCGTTTCGTTATTTCGAAGACTGCGGCATGCCCGTCTCACCCAGATTGATCAACCTGGCGGGTCAATTTGCAAATGCCCAGGAACGGGCGTTATTCGAGGACCCCGAGCTTGAATCGTTCAGACATTGGATGATGGACAAGGGGCGGTCGTGTTATATGCACTGGCTGGTCAGCCAACCGGTGAACAGTATCCGTGAAGTGTTTGTTAATTTCGATAAACTGATCTCGTTTTCCAGCGTGGACGGCTATTTTTCCAGGGCTTTTGATCCGCTGATGCCTGTCGCCCTGGGCAAACTCTTTTACCCGGAGTGTTTTTCGTTGTGGATCTGGATCCTTACAACCCTTGCAGCGTTGACAGGATTCTGGCTGCAATATTGGAAAGATAACAGGTTATGGGTGGGATTTATATTTATCAACCTTAGTATCCTTCCCCATTTATTCATTTCATGGCATGGGGACGCCATGGCTCCCGCCCGGCATGCCCTAGCCGTTGGCGTCCAGCTCTATGTTTCATTCACACTCTTTGGAATTCTGGCTCTGGAAAGGTTTTGGGTTGCCCGAATCAAGGGAGGTTCGGTTGGGCAATAATTCCCGATTGGATTCGCGGTTGACCGATCGACTACAAGCGACTAAATCCAAATATTTTTCATATAAAAGTCATATCTTAAAAATCTTGCCAATCCATGGGTTGTATGTTACATTATCGCCCGTAGGATGCTAGTAGGTTTTCGTTACGGAAGTGAGTGGACGGCTCAAAGCAGCATCTTGAGCCGTTTTTGTTTGACCACCCGGCAGAAGACATACAAGCGTCACCCATATTTTTCTTTTTGCTAGGAGGCAAAAAATGTCTGATCGAGTTGTCGGTACGGTCAAATGGTTCAACGGAGCGAAGGGCTATGGCTTTATCGCCCGTGAGGGCGGCCCGGACGTTTTCGTCCATTTCTCCGCCATCCAAGGCGAAGGCTTCCGCAACCTGGAGGAAGGTCAGAAGGTGGAATTCACCGTCGAGACCGGCCCCAAGGGTTTGCAGGCTGCCAACGTAACGATCCTTTAATCGTTCGCTGACCAGAAAACGAGCCTCGTTGAAAAACGAGGCTCGTTTTATTTTAAGATCCACGATCAGGAAATGCTCAAATCATTATTGGGTGAGAAATCAGGCGTTCCACTTTAATTAATCGGCCCCGGTTTCCAAAGAATGACATCCAGTTGAACGGCTAATGCACCACCAGCGAGCATGGTCTCAGCATCTTTTCCTGCGAGAATCCCACCGGAGCCGATGATTGGCAATCCAAGTTTCGCTGTCTGCTGTATCAACAGTAACGACTGGGGATAGAGGGACGGACCATATAACCTGCCAGAAACCCATTCTCTACCGCCAGTAACCACCGCCGTTGTTCTGGCCGATCTTGGAAAAGCGCCGCGCGGCGCGGCGAGGCTGATCGCAGCCGCACCCTCCTGGATCAATCGAGGACCGAGAGAAAGAACCTGGTCGGAAGCCAGCGAGAATATCAAAGGCATTTCTCCTCTGCACGATTCGAGGGTGAGCATGAGAATATCATCGGCAAGCAAAGGCGCAAAACCGAGTTCGACCGCCAGGATATTTTCCATTCCTTCGAGTTCGCTCACCATGAGCCGGGTCTCTTCCGGGCGATCTGCCATAAGGTGGACGATTATGGGGAGTGCAGACTTATTCCAGCGAACCGAATTCTTTTCGACAACACGTGTAAATCCCGGGTTGGGCAGGCCGGAATGCAGGAGAACTCCTCCGGGATATTCATAACAATCAGGTTGGGATGCGGGTTGACGCGGTCGAAGAGAAACAGGATTTGTCATGAAAGCACCGAAACTATCCCAAGGGATTTCTAGTTGGGGGTCCGGTGAAAATCCCAGCATGCCCGCGGAGTTCATGTAAGGTTTACGGAAAATCAGTTCGCGTTTCATGGGCTAGGATCCTTCCCATTGTAAACTTTTTCACGGTTAGCAAACCTGGGTGATGGTTAATCCGAATTATCTGGGTAAAATGGGCAATCATTAAACCTGGAGGAGATTATGGGTACGGTCATCTATTCGGTCAGCCCAATGCAAGCTTTCATGGGTCAATTCGTAACCGCTTTGATCATGTTAGCAATTGGGATATTCGGCCTGGCTACCAGTTTTATACGCGAAGGGGGGAGGAGAAAACCAATCACGCTTTCCCGAATTGTCCTGGGATTAGCCGGCGGATTTCTGGTCCTGACCGCGGGTGTTCTGGCGTTTCTGACTTATCGTGAATTCAAGGGCGAGGTAAAGACCGTAACCGTGTTGGTTGACGACAAACAAGTCGTTGAATCCAACTGCAACGATGGTGATACCTGCATCAGTTATCTTGTAGAAACGTCAGCACCGCCCAAAGCGTACGACTTTACGGTCGATCGCGAAGCTTATGAAAAGCTCCAAGTACGGGCTTGTTATGAGTTTACCTATTATCCGGAGCATGGTTTGTTAGCCCCCGCTTACGATACCAACTATTATGAAGCCGCCTCGGCGATCACAAGCATCATTGTTGCGGATGCGTCTGCGTGTGGGCAACATTAGAATATAAATGACAGCAGCGGAGCATGCTCCGCTGCTAAAATGCGAGAAATTTCGGTTCGGTCGACTACACGGTTTCGAGCAATCCCATTGCTTGAAGCATTTCTTCGTTGGTAGCGAATTTGAATTCCTCCAGCCCGCGTTTCTGGGCTTCAGCCTGCTCGACCGCTTCAAGTTTCCTGATGTCTTCCTTGGTCACCACGGGTTTGTTCAAGCCCTTCATTTTGGTCGTGATCCGGTCAAGTTCCAGGCTGGCAGGCGATAGGGTTTGCAGGTAATCCCAGACAACCTTGGATGCATTCGTACCATCCTTGCGGGCGTAACCAACCAAACCGGAACTGGCCTTGCGGGACCAGCCGCCAACGAAGATGTCTGGTATAGGTTGTTTTTTTTGCGGGTCATAAGCTTCAAAGGAGAGACCTTCGACAGGGTATCTGGGGGTGGGATTCTTAACAAATTCATTCCATTCAACCGGCAAGCCAACATTTTCATCCACTTTGTCGCCAATTGCGAAAATGACAGTTTCTACATCAAGTGTGGTTTTATCGCCGGTGCTTTTGGCTTTGGTCTCGCCATCTTTCATCACCAGGGTATTTTCCTCGATCTCAAGTTTTGTCAGAGCACCATTCTCACCGACCATTTGAGTAGGAGAGGCCAGGAACCTGAAGAGGAATTTGGTATCCGAAACAACGGGAATAGCCTTAGGAAGGGCCTCGAGGATGACAGCCCGGGCTGCCTGGGGATCCTGCTGGATGGCCTGCATCACAGGGGTCACCCGCGCGATCTCTGCGTCCAAAGCTTCGATATCCAGGTTGCCGATCACGTATTCCATTTCTTTTTTATCGAACTTGACCTCTGCCGGACCACGGCGGACAACCGCGATGACCTCTTTCACTTTCTGCTGACGGATGAGGTACCGCGCAACGTCCACCATGACATTACCGGCACCAACAATGGCACAGCGTTTACCGAATCGGAATTTGCGCTGGCTGAAGGGCGGTAGGTTGTTGTAGAAGTAAACAACATCCTTGGCATGATATACACCTTCCAGGTCTTCGCCTGGCAAGCCAAGCCATTTGGTACCCTGCGCACCAGCGGTCACCAGGATAGCTTGATAACCCAGTGAGCGGAGGTCGGTCAGGCTCAGGTCAGCCTCCGAACCTATGTTGATATTGCCGTAGTAATCAATTGAGGGATTTTCAAGCACATTCCGGAACTGCTTGCGCAATCCCTCTTTCATGACATGTTTGGAAGGGTAAATCCCATATTCCGCTAAGCCCCCGGGTTTGATATCGCGGTTGAAGATGGTTACATGCGCACCCCTGGCTGCCAACTCACGTGCGCCGAACAAGCCAGCCGGACCGGCACCGACGACAGCGACAAAGTAGGAATTTTGTATCGACACGAAGCCTCCTTGATGCTCTACAAAACGCTGTGATTATATAGGAAAAGCATTGTGCGGACAAGAACAATGCATTTCAGTTTGAACACAAACCCATTTTACGAAATTCATGGATTGAAATTCCAGTGTATTTCATCACTTCGATTACAAAGAAAATGGGTCGAATAACTATGTTAATATTCATGGATTGGGAATTGTTTTCCAAGAGAGGCTGGGAAATGATCAAGTGAAACCTCGAAGGCACGCGTTCCTGTAATCATCAGAATCCTTCCTTGTTCATCACCTAATGAAATTCCACCTGGATCATTGTACCTTTACCCCTTATCACCTATAATTCATTCCTTATGATCAAGGGATTTAAAGAAACGACTCTCTCCAATGGCTTGAAGGTAATGCTGAAGGAAATACATACCGCGCCGTTGATCTCTTCCTGGATTTGGTATCGGGTTGGCTCGCGGGACGAGGTGACCGGTAAAACGGGTATTTCACATTGGACCGAGCATATGCAATTCAAGGGTACGAAGAAATTTCCCGCCAGCATCCTGGATAAGTCGATTTCCCGGGACGGCGGCACCTGGAATGCATTCACCTACCTGGATTGGACAACCTATTACGAGACGATGCCCGCGGATAAGATCGACCTGGCGCTGAGGCTCGAATCCGACCGTATGATGAACAGTGCGTTCAACGAAAAAGAGGTCAACTCAGAGCGCACTGTGATTATTTCCGAGCGGGAAGGACATGAGAACGAACCGCTTTTCAAGTTGAGTGAAGCGGTACAGCAGGCGGCGTTCAGGGTGCATCCCTACCATCATGAAGTCATCGGGGACATGGCTGATCTGCGCAGTATGGATCGCTCGGACCTTTATAACCATTACCGGTCTTATTATGTGCCCAACAATGCAGTTCTGGCGGTGGCTGGCGATTTCGAAACCGCGAGCATGCTCAAACGGGTCCGCGGGTTGTTCGGACGGATCCCTGCCGGCGATACTCCAAAACGACTGACCCGGGTTGAACCGGAACAGAACGGTGAGATCCGCCTGACCGTTGAAGGACCGGGAGAAACAACCTTCCTGGAGGTCGTCTATCGCGTTCCTCCTGCTTCCCATCCGGATTTCTTTCATTTATTCGTCCTGGATTCTCTGTTAGCGGGACCAAGTAATCTGAATATGTTTGGTGGGGGAATTTCAAACAAAACCTCGCGCTTATACCGCGCCCTCGTCGACCAGGAATATGCGGTCAGCATTTCCGGAGGCGCCGCCGCGACGGTTGACCCATACCTGTACAGTTTCACGATCACGGTCCATCCAAATCGCAAACCCGAAGAAACGCTAGCCGCACTGGACAATGAAATCCAGAAAGTACAGGATGAGCTGGTTTCCGAGCAGGAGGTAGCGCGGGCTATCAAGCAAGCACGGGCAATTTTTGCTTACGGCAGCGAAAATATCACCAATCAGGGATTTTGGCTCGGTTACGCAGAAATGTTCGCAAATTACCATTGGTTTCAATCGTTTCTAAGAAACCTTGCGAAGGTGACCACCAGGGATGTCCAGCGCGTCGCCCGGCAATACTTTCAATCCTCCAGCCGCGTCGTTGGAATTTATTTGCCCGAAGGGAAAACGAACTAAATGACTGCCCGGCAAAAATCAGCTTCTCCTCCATCCAACGCGAAGGCACGGAAGAACTCACTGCCAGGGCCGGATGATATCCACCGTGAAGTGCTGTCCAATGGAGTGATCGTCCTCACCCGCCCTAACTTCGACAGCCCCTCGGTAAGCGTGAATGGTTATTTATTCGCGGGAAGTTTGACCGATCCTGATGAAAAGTTGGGATTATCTGATTTCACAGCGGCAGCGTTGATGCGCGGCACGCATAAACGAAGTTTTGATGCCATCTATAATGAACTTGAATCAGTCGGCGCGAGCATCGGATTTGATTCGCTTACGCACACCACCAGTTATGGTGGTCGCTGTCTTGTTGAAGACCTGGGGTTGGTTCTGGAGCTGTTAGCCGAGATCCTTCAGTATCCAACCTTTCCGGATACGGAAGTTGAGAAGTTACGCGCCCAGCTGCTGACCGGGCTTGCGATCCGGGCTCAGGATACCGGGGATATGGCCTCCCTGACGTTCGATAAAATTATATTTGACGGACATCCCTATGCCAGACCCGGGGACGGTTATCCCGAAACCATCCAGGCGATCACACGGGATGACCTGGTAGATTTCCACCGAAGATATTATGGGACAAAGGGGATGGTGATCGCGGTTGTCGGCGCTGTGGAACCTGCAAAAGTCGTGGCGGAGGTCGAACGAACCCTGGGTGCATGGAAATCCGCTGATCAGCAAGAACCACCAGGATTGCCTTCGCATAAACCTTTAACCAAAACCGTACAAGAACACTACAAGATCGCGGGTAAGTCGCAATCCGACCTGGTGATCGGGGTGGTGGGTCCGAAACGCAAGGACCCGGAATACATGGCTACCTCATTGGGGAATTCGATCCTGGGTCAATTTGGATTGATGGGCCGTATCGGGGATGTCGTACGGGAGAAATCCGGGTTGGCGTACTATGCCCACTCAAGTTTAAGCCCGGGAATCGGACCCGGCGCGTGGGAGGTGAATGCCGGTGTGAATCCCACCAACGTAAAAAAGGCGACCGACCTCATTGTGAAGGAGCTTGATCGATTTGTTAAACGGGGTGTCACTGCAGAGGAACTGGCGGATAACCAGGCGAATTACATAGGCCGGTTGCCACTCTCCCTTGAATCGAACGGTGGTGTCGCAGGTGCCTTGATCAATATTGAGCGGTACGACCTTGGCCTGGATTATTATCGCAGATATGCCGACCTGGTTAAATCGGTTAACCGGGACGAGATCCTCAAGGTGGCGAAGAAATATATCTCACCAGACAAATTGGCGATAGCTGTAGCGGGTCCTTGAGGATACTCTGCGGCTTGCCAAAGAGGATTTGTAAAAAGACCTGGTGATACCTACCTGATAAATTTGGACCAATGATTTCAACCCGCAAGCAGGCTTCTTCTACGAAATGATCGCCTCCGGTGTCGATCTGATCGAAATTGAAAGGGTGCGCGAAGCAATCGCGCGCCATGGGGATCAGTTCTTAAATCGGATATTTACCGGAGCGGAATTGAAAGCCTGCGCCGGGCGGGTGGAGTCGCTCGCGGCGCGTTATGCTGCCAAGGAAGCCACTGCCAAGGCATTGGGCTGCGGGATCGGGGATGTCAGCTGGCAGGAGATCGAAATCCTTGGCAACGAAATCCATGCCCCGAGATTGATCTTGCGCGGTGCCGCACAGGCGATGTCAAATAAGCTTGGCCTGACGACCTGGTCGTTAAGCCTAAGCCATACCCACGAACACGCGATCGCAGTTGTATTTGCGATCGCCTGAAGAATACTGAGAGGGGGAGGATTCAAGAGCATCCCGGAAATCCGTTTTTCTTAAGGTCACCAATCCATGCGCTGGAATACTTGTTCCGTGGAATGAGTTAGTTCTGGTCCTGCATGCCGATCCAAAAGTGACCCGGCAGCACAGGTCGATAAGCCCGGACGGTTATTTTTTCCAGCATCAAGCTCACTCCGCTTTTCCCGATCAAGCCGGGATGAACCAGGCAGAGATCCGGTGAGCGGCCGAATTTCTGTTGATAGTAAGCTGCTGCCTTGCGGATCTTGACCGGCAGGGTTACCGAGGGATCGTTATCAAACCAAAGCATTCCTGTATTCATGGTAGTGACTCCTTTCCTTAATTATTGATTACCCGGTAAAGACGAAAAAATCTCCGGTCGTCCATCCCACCGTTGATTCAACCCGCTTTTTTAGCATGGGAATCAATAAGAACATATGTTCTAAATAATAATGGAATGTTCCTTGATTGTCAAGCGGTGATCGAAGTGCGAAGGTTTCCGCATCCGTGCTTGACGGGTACCCTGAATGCTGATAAACTTTTGAAAGTGCTCCTGCTGCGCGGGAGCTATTTAATTGCCCAGCCTTGCAGGTGCATACTCCCTTTGGTATAATCCGCCTGCTTAAAATGAGCCGCGCCGACGTAGCTCAATCGGCAGAGCACCCGCCTTGTAAGCGGGCGGTTACGAGTTCGATTCTCGTCGTCGGCTCCACGAGTGAGTCAGTTAGTCCCCTGGTCAGTTAGTCTTTTGGTCAAAGGATTAAGTGACCAGCAGATTAATGGCGAGGGCGGCCTGTTCCGACCGGTGAAATTTAACGACGGATTCCGAACAGTCGCTGGAGCTGGAACAACCGGGCGGTTACCCAAGTGGCCAAAGGGGACTGACTGTAAATCAGTTGTCAGAAGACTTCGGAGGTTCGAATCCTTCACCGCCCACTCCTGGAGCACAGCCGTCGTGGCGGCGCTTCGAGGGCAGCACCACCCGCCCACGTAGCTCAGTTGGCAGAGCACACCCTTGGTAAGGGTGAGGTCATGGGTTCAAATCCCATCGTGGGCTCAAGCTGCTGAAAAAGTTTTCTTCTATATAAAAAGGAGTACGAGAGATGGCGAAGCAGAAATTTGATCGAACCAAGCCGCATTTGAACGTGGGGACGATGGGACACATCGACCACGGGAAGACGACG
>Ga0154778_1066_pt1 | contig 18341 bp, 17 predicted proteins | sample Rifle2008BG16ft_FD_105786 | JGI IMG/M metagenome (GOLD analysis project Ga0154778, IMG submission 105786) | Chloroflexi bacterium RBG_16_51_16 | reverse complement strand
CGAAAACTACTGGCCAGCCACAAGCCGGTTGAATTGGATCCGAAATTATGCTCGGAAATGGAGAAGATCATCCAATGCAACCAAAAATAACTCTGCTTTCGGATCAAATTATTAATCGCGTACTGGATGAGGCATTCCAGTTATTGGTAAAACCCGGGATAAAAGTTAGAAATGAAGAGGCGCGTAGTTTATTGAGCGAAGCAGGTGCCCATGTAAATGAGGGCAGTGAAGTGGTAAATATTCCGGAGACCCTAGTCCGTACATCCCTGGAAACCGTTCCTCCAGAGTTTTATTTGTACGATTTACATGGAAATCCAGTAGTCGCTTACAGTGGTGATAAGGTACATTTTGACCCCGGTTCTTCCGGTGTGACTGTCCTTGATCCGGATACTCTGGAACACAAGGCGGCTGAAACAGCCGATCTGATACGCCTGATCATGGTCGCCGAGCAGCTGGATCAACTGGATGCCCAATCCACAGCAGTTGTGTGCAATGAGGTGCCTAAGGAAATCCAGGATCTATACCGACTTTTTATTGTCCTCACCTACTCAAGAAAGCCAATCGTCACCGGTGCATTTACGAGTAAAACCGTCGGATCGATGATCGAAATGCTCAGTATCTTATCGGGCAGCTCTAAAGGTTTGCGGGAAATGCCGAGGGCAGTATTTGATGTTTGTCCCAATCCGCCACTAATTTGGAGCGATTTTGGATGTAAAGGATTGATCACCCTGGCCCACGCAGGTGTACCTGTTGAAATTGTGTCCATGCCGCTTGCCGGCGCAGCCGCGCCGGTCACTATCCTGGGCACGGTTACCCAGCACGCAGCAGAATGCCTCGCTGGAATTGCCATCCACCAATTGGCGCAGCCGGGTGCGCCAATTGTTTGGGGCGGCGCGCCTGCAATTTTTGATATGCGCAAAGGTAGCGCACCCATGGGTGCGATCGAAACGGCCATGATCGACAGTTCCTATGCTCAAGTGGGGAAGTCGTTGAATCTGCCAACCCATGCCTATCTTGGAGCAACTGATTCTAAGTTAGTGGACGCGCAGGCTGGTCTTGAAAGTGGGATCAACGCGTTGATCGGCGCGCTTAGTGGAATAAACATGATTTCCGGATCTGGCATGCTTGACTTCCTGGTGTGCCAGAGCGCAGAGAAATTGGTGCTCGATGCCGAAGGCATAGCCATGGCGAGGAGATTTATGGATGGCGTGAAAGTACTGACTGAGCCACTCGCAACGGGTTTTTTCGAACGATTTGATTTCAAAGGTGATTTTCTCAAACAAAAAATAACCCGGGAGCTATTTTCAAAAGAACAATACCTCCCCACTGCTGTAATTGATAGAAATTCTGCTGGCGGCTGGAAGGACGCAGGTAGTTTGGATACCTTTAGTCGTGCGAAGATAAGAGTGAATGAGTTGATAAAGTCTTATAGGCGACCAGAGATGGATCTCAACCTTATCGAAGCACTTGAGTCAATGGTGACCAACCTCGCGCGTAAGGTAGGGATGGACAAACTGCCGGTCGACCTCACTTTTCCTGAAACGATGTAGCTCGGTCATCAACCAAATCATTATCGGAGATCGTATTGAACACAATCCTTCAAAGTGCCACTAAAACGGTCACCATTGGAGCTAAAGAACCTTTTGTAATCATCGGGGAGAAGATCAATCCAACCGGCTCGAAAAAATTAGGGAAAGCATTATCGGATAGGAATTTCGAGTTCATTAAGGAATTGGCAATCCGACAGACAGCTTGGGGGGCGGATGTTCTTGATGTCAATGTTGGTCAACCGGGGGTTGAGGAAACCAGCTTGATTGTAGATGTAGTTCGCACAATTCAATCTGTCTCAGATTTGCCTGTATGCATCGATTCCAATGATCCGCTCGTTCTTGAAGCAGGTTTGCACGAAGCCAAAGGAAAGCCATTGGTGAATTCGATCAACGCAGAGGACAAACAACTCCAGAGGATCTTGCCCATCGTCAAGGATCGCGGTGCCGCCGTGATTGGTTTAACCATCGATGATAACGGGATCCCAAAAACGCCTGAGGAAAGAGTTGCTGCTGCGGATAAGATCATCACTCGGGCAACTGCACTCGGAATTTCAATAGAAGATATCATTATTGATCCCCTGGTGCTTACCGTCGGTGCAGATAACCAGGCAGCCCTGGTTACCCTCCAAACCATTTCGATGCTTCACGAATATTTTGGAGTTAATATAAACCTCGGAGCAAGCAATGTTTCCTTCGGGTTGCCGGATCGTCCAACCATCAATTGCGCTTTCCTTCCAATGGCAATACAGGTCGGCGCAACTTGTTCAATCACCGATCCAATTAAGCTTGGAAGTCTATTGCGTGCCACGGACTTGCTTCTTGGGCGAGATCAAAATTCCATTCGCTACTTGAAATATTTTAGAGCAACCGAAAAACTTAGAAATCTCGAAGGGGAAAAGGTATAAATTCCCGGATAATATCTAATCTAGCTGGCTCATTCCAAATTTATTACCTTGGTACAATTATATAAGTTGTTACTAAAGGTATTTTATTATCGGTAGGCTTTCGTGGCAAAATATATTTCATGGATCGGTATTTTATTCATAATATTTTCTACAGGGTGTACCAATACGTCGTCAACTCTAGGTAGTCCTCCCACAATATCTGCAGATCTTCAGCCAAGCCTGCCAGCGACGTTGGCAGTATCCCAGCCAACGATCGCTGTTTCACCTACACCAACAAATCAACCTGTCCTTCATCCGATGAGTATTCCGGCGATGAGGGCAGGTGAGTATCCCGGCAGTGAAATTTATATCGAACGCGAGCTGGATCGGGGTCTGAATTATCGCCGCTATTATGCTTATTATTATTCAGATGAATTAAAGATTTTCGGATTGCTTACTATTCCAGAATCACCAATGCCTTCAATCGGTTGGCCGGCGATTGTGTTTAACCATGGTTATATCCCTCCTGATGATTATAGAACAACAGAGCGTTACATCAATTATGTAGACCGGTTGGCAACCAGTGGTTATATCGTCTTCCGAATAGATTACCGGGGTCATGACCGCTCCGAAGGAGAGGCACGCGGGGCGTATGGCGATCCTGGTTATGAAATTGATGTTTTGAATGCGATTGCGTCCATAAAGAAACATCCATCAGTAAATCCCGATCGGATCGGGTTGTGGGGTCATTCGATGGGTGGCTATCTAAGCCTGCGTGCCATGGTAATTACCAAGGATGTCAGAGCCGGGGTGATATGGGCAGGTGTGGTCGCCTCTTATCCTGAAATGCTTTATAACTGGCGGCGCACAGGTCCCTTCACTGCCTCACCGAGTTCGCGCGGAGGTGGTTGGCGCGATGCTTGGATCACGGAATACGGTACCCCTGAGCAAAACCCCGAATTCTGGAATTCAGTATCGGCGACTAATTACCTGGGAGACCTCTCGGGACCATTGCAACTCCACCATGGGACCGCGGATAAGGATGTGCCTCTGGAATTTTCAATTCGGCTGGCGGAGTTGGCACGCTTCGCTGGAAAACCCGCAGATTTATACACTTACGAAGGCGATAATCACAACATCTCCAAATACTTCTCCCTCGCCATGGACAGAACTATCACCTTCTATGATGATTATCTAAAATAGACCTGGATTAGATGTGCGGTCCTGCATCAACCACTTCTTCAGGCGTCCCATCTTCGAATTTCTTGAAATTATCAACAAATCGTTGCGCCAGGTCTTTATAACGCCGATTGTATTCGGATTTGTCCGCCCACGAGCTGGAAGGATTTAACACCTCGGCGGGCACATCCGGGCATTCAACTGGCACTTCGAAGCCGAATATTGGATCCTTTGCATAGCTCACATTCGCAAGTTTGCCTGTCAATGCTGCGCTCAGCAAACTTCGAGTGTGTCTAATACTGATGCGTTTTCCTACACCATAAGGACCACCCACCCAACCTGTATTCACAAGCCAACAAACAACTTGATACCGCTCGATCTTCCTCTTCAAGATTTCCGCATAGCGGTAAGGATGATGCACCATGAAAGGACCGCCAAAACAAGCAGAAAAAGTAATTTCAGGCTCCTTACCCAACCCAACTTCGGTTCCGGCAATTTTCGATGTATATCCTGAAATAAACTGGTAGAGCGCTTGGTTTGTTGTTAGCCGGGCTATTGGTGGCATAACCCCGCTGGCATCGCATGTCAGCAGGATGATATTTCGAGGGTGTCCTGATTTCTTTTCTGGAATCGAATTGGAGATATATTCCAACGGATAAGAAGCGCGTGTGTTTTCGGTTATTGATTCATCATCCAGGTCGATATGCCTTGTTACCGGATCAAATGGTACGTTTTCCAAAATCGTACCGAACATCCTGGTTGTAGCATGAATTTGTGGTTCAGAGGAGGCGGATAAGCCGATAACCTTTGCGTAACAACCCGCCTCGAAATTAAACACACCTTCATCGCTCCAGCCGTGCTCGTCGTCACCGATTAATCTGCGGGTAGGGTCCGCAGAGAGGGTCGTTTTTCCTGTTCCAGATAATCCAAAGAAAAGCGCAACATCGTTGGTGTCCTTTGGATCGACATTGGCGGAACAGTGCATGGATAACACCCCCTCCAGCGGTAAAAGATAATTTAATATCGTAAAGACCGACTTTTTTAGCTCTCCGGCGTAAGCCGTATTCCCAATAATCGCGAGCTTTTTAGCAAAAGACAGGCAGATATAAGTATCGCTGGCGGTGTTGTCGATCGAAGGAGCTGCTTTAAAATCAGGCATTCCGAGTATCGTAAACTCAGGAACAAATCGTTCGTATTCCTCCAGAGATTTCGGTTGAAGGAACATATTGCGGGCAAACATGCTGTGCCATGCTAGTTGCGTAACGATTCGGACAGGCAGCCTGTATTTCTCGTCTGCGCCGGCGTATACATCTTGAACGAAAACATCCCTTCCTTGCAAGTGGCCGAGTAAGCGGGTGAACAAATTCTCAAACTTTACTGCTTCCATCGGACGGTTATACACACCCCACCAGACATGCCCTTCCGACTCAGCTTCCCGTACAATAAATTTATCGTTGGCTGATCGTGCTGTATGTTTCCCTGTGTTCGCAACGAGTGGTCCGCCCATGACCGTTGCACCCTCGTTTCTGAAAATCGCTTCCTCGTATAGTGCCTCCGTGGGTAGATTCCAATATGCCAGCCGTAAATTACTTATGCCGTGATTGGACAGGTTGTAATCCGCTTTTCTGAATTGCGCGATCAACTCAGCAGGAGTCTTTATATTGAGCAGGTTATTCATGTTAAATGGTCTCTATGTTCCTTTTAGTCAACGGGAAATACTATGATTCAAATCCAATCCCGTATCATTTTCCGGTCTCCGATGTAAATCTCATTCGGGCTGGATGGATCGAGCGCCCATTTTATTCGGGAAATACCTTCTGTAATATCCTTCACAGAGCCGGAAATAGACAGCCGGATATGTCCTTCCATTCCAAACTCCTTGCCAGGCACTGTCACGACCAGTGCTTTTTTAAGTAATAGATTTGATAATGCAACTGAGTCGTTATTAAAGGCGCGTAGGTCAGGGAGCGCATAAAACGTGCCTTCAGGCGGGATCAACCGTGCGCCGGTTAAGGATTTCATCTCCTGGAGCAGGACATTGCGGTTGTTTTCTATATGTAACCGGATTGCCTCCACCACGGATTGCATGCCATTCAGTGCCCCTTCCGCGGCCGCCTGCGATACCGGGGACACACCTGATGTCGTTTGGGCCGTAATGTTGGTCATCACACGCACTAAAGGCTTCGGTCCGATCACCCAGCCTATTCGGAAGCCGGTCATTCCATAAATCTTTGCCACTCCATTAACAATGAGAAGGTGAGAATCCTCAATGTCGTTCTTCGTGAAACGGAAGGCGGGTATAACTTCTCTGCGATCGAAGACAAGCTTTTGATAGATATCGTCGCAAACAAGGAATATTCCTTTTTGCTCACAGAACTCAACCAGTTTTTGGACTAACTCGGGTGGATAAATGGCTCCGGAAGGATTATTCGGGCTGTTGATAATGATCGCCCGCGTATAACCAGTAACCGCCCTTTCTATTTCACTGAATGCGGGAATGAATGTACCATCCTCGGGCGTTACGATAACGGGTTTTCCGTAACACATTTTGACAATTTCAGGGTATGAAACCCAATAAGGCGCCAAAATAATTACCTCGTCCTGGGGATTCAATACGCTGAAGAAGATATTAAACAGAGACTGCTTGGCGCCGTTCGTGACGATAACGTTTTCCGGTGCAACCAACCGGTCATAATTTTCTTCAGTGTATCGGATGATTGCTTTTTTTAAAGACGGGACACCATCCGTTGGAGTGTATTTCACTTCCCCGCTTGTCAATTTCGCGGCCGATGACAGTATGGCATTGATAGGGGTCTTATTCTTCGGCTCACCGATACCTAGGTGAATAACAGGCTCACCTCTTTCTCGGAGCAAGCGCGCTTCCTCATTCAGTGCCAGGGTAGGAGATTCTGAAATTTCTGATGCCAGTTTACTGATTCGCATGGGTTATCCCTGCCCAATTATTAAATCTTGAGGTTTTATTATAACTGGTATGCCTGAGGGTTCTAATTAGGCATGCACAGGTACCATTTTTCTCCATACGGATTCAGTGTGGATTTATTTGTGCAATTGTCTATCATCATCATTCATGTGTCATAAACAGGCTGTGTAATGTTGATACATAAATAAAACATAAATCTAATTTTAGTTTGTTTGATATTGGAGTAATATTATCCAAATATTGATAAAGGAGACAAACAATCATGGTTATTAGAAAAGAACTTGACCGGATAATTGAAAAATGGCATCTACTAAAACACCCATTTTATGAAGCCTGGAGCGATGGAACACTGAGCAAGGAAGCGCTTCAGCTTTATGCTAGTGAATATGGAAATTTTATCCGGCTGATTCCTCAAGGCTGGTCGACCATTGGCGACGAAGCAACTGCGTTTGAAGAAGAGGAGCATAATGAGCTTTGGGATTCGTTTGCGCATGGATTAAATACCACGATCGGCCAACCCCTTCTCGAAGAAACATCCGGCCTGATCGGGCAGACGAAGGAATTCTTTACCAAACCTGCTCAAGCACTGGGCGCACTGTATGCCTTTGAAATCCAACAACCGGCAACTTCAAAGAGCAAGCTGGAAGGATTGAGAGCGCATTATAGCTACCCTGAAGATTGCGAGAATTATTTCAAAGCTCATGCCGGGAATTGGGAGGAGTCGTCGAGGTTGGCTCATGCGATTTCAGAGCTTGACCTGCCAGATCAAACTCTTGCCCTTGAGGCTTGCGAAAAAACGAGCATCGCGCTATGGCAGGCTTTATCCGGTATCCATACAAATACCGGTAAAATGATGTAATAGAATTATGAAGCCTCCAGTAAGCATATGGAGGCTCCACTTTTTATCATGAAGTAATATTATTCTCCATGAATCGTCTAATAGAAAGTACCTCTCCTTACTTAATTCAACATGCGAACAATCCGGTAAATTGGTACCCATGGGGAAATGAAGCAATTAACAAGGCTCGGTTGGAGCAAAAACCAATTTTCCTGAGCATCGGTTATGCAGCTTGCCACTGGTGCCATGTTATGGCACATGAATCATTCGAAGATCCAGAAATCGCCAGCCTTATGAATGCTGGATTTGTAAACATCAAGGTGGACCGAGAAGAACGACCAGATCTTGATTCAATCTATATGCAAGCGGTAACATCCATGACAGGTTCAGGCGGCTGGCCCATGTCGGTATTCCTAACTCCGGATTTGAAACCTTTCTATGCGGGTACCTATTTCCCACCGGTCGCTCGCTATAACCTTCCGTCATTTCGACAAGTCTTGACATCAATTTCTCAATCATGGATTGAGGATCGCGAGAAAATTACGAATTCTGGTGAGCACATCACTCAATCACTGGATAATAGGCATCAGAACCAGCAAGTCGAGTCTGTCTTGCCGGCGAATATACTTGATGGTGCAGTCCAATCTCTAGTCGATACGTATGACTGGGATGGAGGCGGCTGGGGATCCGCGCCTAAATTTCCTCAGGCCATGAGCCTTGATTTTTTACTCAGCTATGGGGCTTCAAGAAAAGAGCGGAGTATCGAACTCGGAAATCTGGTTAGCCATAATTTGAAGGCAATTTCCCGTGGGGGCATGTACGATGTTGTAGGAGGTGGTTTCTCCAGATATTCAACGGATGCCACCTGGCATATTCCTCATTTTGAAAAAATGCTCTATGACAACGCCCTCCTGGCAAAGGTCTACTTGCATGCCTGGCAGTTGACAAAGGATCCTTTTTTCGAAATTATCGTTACCGAAACCCTCGATTTCATTTCCCGAGAATTGAGCCATTCCGAGGGCGGTTTTTATTCCAGTTTGGACGCTGATTCTGAAGGAGTCGAAGGAAAATTCTATGCCTGGGAATATTTTGAGATCGAGAAGGTATTGGGACCGGATTTTGAGCTATACAAACAAGCCTTTGGGCTTCTCGTTAATGGGAATTGGGAAGGCAAGATCATTCTTCAACGGTCTCTTGATGATGCGACTCTAGCGGCCCGATTTAATATCGAACGGAGCGAAATATCGAATCGTATTGCGAAATGCAACCGCAAGCTGCTTGCTATCCGGGCTGAGAGGATCCGCCCGAATACAGACGACAAGATCCTATGTTCCTGGAATGGACTCATGATATCCACGCTCGCACAAGCCGCTAGGTTTTTGGAAGATAAGAAGAAAGCAAATAATTACCTCAGAATGGCTACGCGCAGCGCGGATTTTATTTTGACCCACCTTTACACGGATGGAGGTCTCCATCGGAGCTGGCGGGATGGAAGGGTTATAAATGAGGTCTTCCTGGAGGATTATGCTTCGATCATTTTAGCCTTGATCGATCTATACCAGGTGGATTACAACGTGAGTTGGTTTTCTAAGGCAGTGTTGCTTTTTAATGAGATGCGCCAGAAGTTCGAGGACCCGGTTGGTGGTTTTTATGATGTACCCTCTGACTCGTCTTTATTAATTATAAAACCTAAGGATTTACAGGATAACGCCACACCTTCTGGGAACGCGCTTGCTTGTGCAGTGCTTTTAAAAATGGCAGCCCTGACCGGTAACCCAGATTATTCGTCGCTTGCTGAAAAAGCGCTCTCAATCGCGGCCGTGCAAACAAAGCGATACCCCCATTCATTTTCATATTGGTTGTCCAATTTCGCGGTTTTTAGTTCTCCAATGAAAACCCTTGTGGTTGTCCGTAATAAGGACGACCAATCCTTTAAGGATTTTGAAACCCTCATAAATTCCAATTTAGACCCCGAATTGGTCGTAGCTGTTACAAGCCACCCACCGCTGGAATCGTCGCCTCCAATTACCCTTGACCGAAAACTGCTTAATGGTCGCACGACGGCGTATTACTGTGAAAATTTCACCTGTCGTAAACCTGTGGATAACGTTGAAGAACTTTTTCAACAAATAAAAAAATGACCTTTCGGAACACCGAAAGGTCATTTTCAACGACTATGGTGATTTATTCTTTTTTCTTATCCTCGGATTCCGATTTTCCTTCTTCCCCATCTTGTCCACTTAAACCGCTGCGGAACGCCTTGATGCTCTTACCAAGCTCACCGGCTACTTTACCGATTCGTCCTGGCCCAAATATCAGGAGAATGATTACCAGGATGATAATCCATTCCCAACCACCTAAACGAGGCATGCTCATCTCCTTTTTCGGTTGCCTTTTTATCCTACCATAATCCAGGAGGTTTCGCCATCGATCCAGCTCACCTCCCTACATTCATAGTTCCCGGCGAAAGAATATCCCTTCGATGAACCGAAGCAAGCGCCTGAAGATAGAACGAACACGGGCAAGCGTGCGATATCGCTGTGGATGTACCGGCCGCCTGTCAGGCAGTGGTCCGGTCCATTCGGCGGTGAGTGCACCCCAGGTTAAGCCTCCCCCAAATCCTACGAGTACGATTTTATCTCCTGGCTTGATGGATCCATTTTCAACCGCCTCGACTGCAGCCATCGGAATCGAAGCGGTTGAAGTGTTACCGTACCGATCAATATTGATTATGAACCTTTCAAGTGGTAATTTGAGACCCCGTGCCGCAGAATCAATAATCCTCAGGTTAGCCTGGTGAGGGATCACCCATTGTACATCCTCGAGTGTCCATCCTGCAGCTTTTAAGGCTTCATTCGTAGCCTGGACCATCACCCGGGTGGCAAATCGAAAAACTTCCTTCCCATCCATTTCTATAAAGTGCTTGTTATTGCGAACCGATTCTTCTGTTGCAGGAAACCTTGAACCTACAGGCAGGGTCAACAAGTTTGCCCCCGATCCATCCGAATGCATGACCGCTGAGACGACACCGCCCGGTTCATCACTTGCCTGTAGCACGAATGCACCTGCGCCATCACCAAACAGGATGCAAGTGGTGCGATCCTTCCAATTTATAAAGCGGGATAAGGTTTCTGTTCCAATCACCATTATATTTTTCAACGATCCGCTGCGGATGAATTGAGCGCCCATGTTCAGCCCGTAGATAAAGCCTGTACATGCAGCCAACAAATCAAATGCTCCCGCCTTTGTCGCACCAATTTGATCCTGGATGATGCTGGCCGTTGACGGCAAGAGATATTCTGGTGTGGATGTTGCGCATATGATCAGATCCAGCTCGGTCGGACGTAAATTGGCGATATCGAGCGCTTTTAGTCCTGCGCGAACCGCAAGCGTTGAGGGATATTCGTTTTCCCGGGCGATATGGCGTTCACGAATGCCTGTCCGTTCGCGAATCCATTCGTCGTTCGTATCCACGATTTTGGAGAGATCTTCGTTCGTAAGCACAAGCTCGGGTACATACATACCCCAACCGGTGATATGCGCGTATGGCATCCGTTCTCCTTCTCAGACCCTTCTATATTTCAATCATGATGGCGGCTAATTACAAGAGTAGCATTATGACCCCCAAAGCCGAATGAATTCGACATCACATGATCGGGTGCCCATTTGCGAGGCCGGTTAGGTACATAGTCCAGGTCACATTCAGGGTCGGGATGTTCATAATTAATCGTCGGGGGCAGGATGCCGTTTGATATGACCAGCGCGCAGATGACCGCTTCAATTCCACCGGATGCGCCGAGCAAATGACCGGTCATGGATTTAGTGGAAGATACCGGAATGTTATAAGCCTGCTCGCCAAACACTGTTTTGATGGCTGCGGTTTCACTTTTATCGTTCAAAGGTGTGGAAGTGCCGTGTGCATTGATATATCCAATCTCATTGACGGTTAACTTAGCATTTTCAAGCGCCAATTGCATCGCCAGGGCAGCACCGGCACCATTCTCGGCCGGAGCTGAGATATGATGAGCGTCATCGGAAGTGCCGTATCCAGTAATTTCACACAGGATCGTGGCGTTTCGTGACCTGGCATGTTCCGCAGATTCGAGAATCACAATGCCGGCGCCCTCAGCCATCAGAAATCCATCCCGCAATTTGTCGAACGGGCGGGAAGCCTTGGTCGGATCATCATTATGTTTGGAAAGTGCGCCCATGACATTCATCCCCGCCATGGTTATGGCAGTTATGGCTGCCTCGGATGCTCCGGCAAGCATCACATCGGCTGCACCCCTCCGGATCATCTCAGCAGCTTCCCCAATCGCGTTCGTTCCGGATGCGCATGCTGTTGCTAGCGCCATGTTGGGTCCCCGTACACCCAACCGTATGGCTAGATGACCAGCCGCACTATCGGCGATCATCATCGGGATGAGGAACGGACTGACGCGTTCAGGGCCACGCTCTCTTAATATTTCCACCTGTTCTAACAGGGTCATAATCCCGCCTATGCCTGTGCCAATTAGAACGCCCGTCCGGTCGCGATTTGATACGTCGATGACCAATTTAGCGTGATCCATTGCCTCAAGCGCGGCGGTTGTAGCAAATTGAGTGAAACGATCCATCTTGCGAGCTTCGCGTCCTCCAAAAATTTCAACGGGGTCATATCCCTTAACTTCAGCCGCGAATCTTGTTTTATGCATACTGGCATCAAAACCTGTGATAGGTCCCGCACCGGACTTGCCTGCAAGCAATGCCCGCCAGGTTTCTTGGACATTATTTCCGACCGGACTGATGCAACCCAATCCTGTCATCACGACGCGTTGCTGCATGAATATTCTTCTCCCGTCAACCTGCTCTGTTATTCCTTCTGGTTAAGGAAGGCAAATTGCTCGCCTAAGCTGTTATAACACGCGCTTCATTCTTAAGACACGGCAATCATTCGCTGCCTTGGATAAATCGAAGCGTTTTCCACGCCTGTTGAATGTGAAGTCGGTCGTGCTCTGTCATAAATCCGATCACTTCAAGAAAGTTGGTTGGACCAAATATCGAATGCCTGGCTTTCAACGCCCAGTGTTGTAACGGTAAATTATTAAGCATATCGATGGTCTGCCTTCGCGAGCTGATAAACCCTGCCAATGCTTTTTCAGGATCTTCATTCAGGTAGCTCCGTTGCCGTGCCCATACAGCTGCATCCGGTCTTGGAATGAAGGGCTCTTTGCCATTCCCAAACAATTGGATCTGCATCTGGTTCAACTCGCTTTCAGAATCCCGCAAATGGCATACGATTTCAATCATTGCCCAGTCCTCTGGAGATGATTTGATGATCCATTCTTTCTTATCCAAATCCCTCAACAACGCATCCAATGAAGCCGGAGTAGCTGCCATCAAAGCAATCTGCGCTTCCCTTGAATGAAAATCGGGCGCAAAGGTCTCCGGTGCAACATTTTGAATCCAGCTGCTTAATGATTTAAAATTACCTTTCGAATTTCGTTCCTCTTGAATCTCATTGGAAGGGAAACCCGATGAGATTTCATACGTTGCAAAACCCGCCAGTTGAGCAGGGTAAATATCCCGATTAAAATCGTTACCGACCATAACGATGGGTCCGTCCGGCCAGCCCATTTGACCAAGGACCTCTCCGTAATAGGCGGGATTATTTTTCGAAAAATGGAATTTTTCAAACGTGGAGATCAGGGCAAAGTTCTCTGGATCCAATCCAGCCCATTTGATCCTGTGGAGAGTAGCCTTACGAGGGAACAATGGATCGGTTGCGATTGCAATTCGATATCCCTGCGCCCTGGCCCAACCCAAAAATTCCTGCGCATCGGAACGAGGCTTGGTTAATTTTCCGAGCAGTGGAAACTCACGATCGTAAAAATCCTCAATCCCTGACTCCAATTCCTCTCGCTTCACGTTTAATTGAGGATAAAAACTTTGTTCAAAAACCTCCTGAAGCGTACAGCCAGGATCCGTATTTTGAATCATTTTTTGGGTGCCCGCCATCAGGGCTGGCAGTAGTTTTTCGGTTGGAACTATATGCGCCAAATGGGCTGCGAGAGCGCGAAAATAGGCAGGCAGGAAATCTTCCAAATGCGAATCAAGTAAAGTATCATCCAAGTCAATTAATAAAGTTATTGTCATCACGGGTCAACAAATTTATTTATGGTACGTTACTAGTCGCTGACTTTTATTTCAATGGGCAGATTATGGCACTCGCCGCATCCGATATGGGGTTCCAATACTTCCCGCTTGACTTTATCGCAAAAGGCAGAGACCTGGACGCGTCTTTGGAATAGCGCAGTTAATGGACGTTGAATTTTAGGACGCAGCCGCATATATTCGCAAGCGTTCGCCAGGGTGATTGAAGGCACGGGACAATGAAAGCAAAGATCCCGGCTCCATCTTTCGCTGGCAGCCATTAAGAGTCGACATTCTTCTACATTGCGACCCCGGTGATAGTCACCATAAAACCAGGAACATTCCTTGCCTGCGGGTGTACGCATCAGATGCGGGTGACGTATTCCCCCGTGCGAGTATCAATCCGAATGGTATCCCCAACATTTACGAAATTTGGGCACTGGACGATTAATCCTGTATCGGTTTCCACTTTTTTGGTCACACCGGTGGCGGTATCTCCACGGATGGCCATTTCCGCCCTCACAACCTTTAAATCAACGGAAGTTGGCAGTTCTACATCGATTGCCTCACCATTGTAAAAAGTAAGCTTGACCTCCATCCCCTCCCGTAAATATTTTGTTTGATCTCCGATGGTTTCTTTCTTTATGGCCGGTTGCTCGAAGGTTTCCTTGTCCATGAAATGGTAGAAATCACCGTCCGAATAAAGATAAGAGACATCATGAAAATCCAGCCGGACATCTTGAACGGATTGCCCGGACGAGAAGGTCCGTTCGATGGTGGCAAAGGTTAATAGGTTTCGAGCTTTAACTCGAATGGTTGCATTTCCTCTGCCGGATTTGTTATGGCTGTAATCCAAGACTTTATAAAGACTACCATCCAGTTCAAAAGTGACGCCTTTGCGCAACTCATTTACATCGATCATGAAAATTTCCTGTCTTTAAGGTTATAAGCCGAGCGATTATACTACAAAGGATTCAGCCGGAGATTGGGATCAGTGGTTGCTCTCTGAGTTCGGGTCGTCATTTAATAACTCGACAGCATGCTCAAGGACAGGCAGGATGACTTCTAGGCTTTGAACTGCTCCGGTTGGACTTCCCGGCAGGTTCACAATCAGGGTTTTCCCGCGGATGCCGCTTACCGCCCGGGAGAGCATGGCATGCGGTGTAATAGAAACACCCGCCCTTCTCATTGCTTCAGTCAACCCAGGCGCTAACCGCTCGATAACATCCAAAGAGGCTTCTGGTGTTACATCCCGGTTAGAAAAGCCTGTTCCACCTGTTGTTAGAACAACATCAACCGTGTGGGCATCACACCATGCGATGAGTTTATTCCGGATTTGATCGATTTCATCTGGAACAATCGCCTGTTCTCGGACTTCCCATCCTTTTATTTTTACAGCGGCGCTCAACTCAATCCCTGAGCGATCGGTGCGCTCACCCCTTGCTGACCGATCCGATACTGTCAATATGCCAAATCTGATGCTCATGCCAATGATCGTAGCCTGATTAATGCAATATTCGATCAATCAATCCAATTTTGGAATATCATTTCGAGCCACTATTTATATTTTCATTTCAGGAAAGTGTGTTTAATTAAGCCGATTTTGGATGGGAATTTGATCTTATTAATTGAAGCAATTCTTCAGGTGTAAATGGTTTCAACAGGAATCCGTCTGCACCACGCCGAATGCACTCGTCACTGTGATCGATCCCAGAGGTCATGATGATCCGGATACTGTCAAGATCTTTTTCTTTACGCATGCTATCCAGGTATTCGATGCCGTTTTGTTCGCCGAGATACACATCCATAAGGATCACATCCGGCTTTGAGCTCCTGATCGACTGAAAGATATCTGCATCCGCGCTGATAGGATCGACTTGAAAACCTTCCATGGTAAGCAAGGTTTCAAGCAGCGACAACATGGTGGCATCATCTTCGATTAGAAGGACTCTTGGCATTCGATTTTTTGACCGCCTTTGATTTCTTATCCTTATTACCCTTGGCTTTGAGTTGTTGTTCTTCTGACTTAACCAGGCTTCGCTTCGTTTCAAGTGCGGCATTCAGTACTTCATCGACCGTTTGGGCGAATACAAACTTCATGGATTTTCGGATTTCATCCGGAACGTCGTCGATATCTGCTTCATTCCTTTTTGGTAGGATCACTTCCTTCAAGCCGTTGCGGTGCGCCGCGAGGACTTTCTCTTTAATTCCTCCAACCGGTAAAACCTGGCCTCTTAATGTGATCTCACCAGTCATACCCAACTGGGATTTCACCTTTCGCCCGGAAACAAGGGAAACCAGTGCAGTTGCCATGGTCACGCCAGCTGAAGGGCCGTCCTTCGGCTGCGCCCCTGCTGGAATATGCATATGGATGTCAGTGCGATCGAAAAATGAGGGCTCGAGACCTAGTTGATTCGCTCGTGATCGAACGAAAGACAAAGCCGCACGTGCAGATTCTTGCATCACATTCCCAAGCGAACCGGTGAGTTGAAAGCCCTTGCCTCCTGGCATCGCGGTGGCTTCGATAAACAAAACGTCGCCACCGTATGGCGTCCAAGCCAAAGCAGGCGCCACGCCTGGTATGGACACACGCATCGCGACTTCGTCTGGACCTAAAAATAATGGATGATCCAGATATTCTTCAACGAGCTTAGGAGTGATCGAATAAGTATCTTTCCTGCCTTCCGCGATCGAGGTTGCGATTTTTCGACATATTGCGCCGATCCGCCTCTCCAGGTTTCGAACACCGGATTCCCGCGTATACTCCTGGATGATTTTTTCCAGAGCCTTGTCCGTGAAAGTCACTTCATCTTCATGCAGGCTGTTTTCACGGATCTGCCGCGGAATCAGGTATCCGCGAGCGATGGCTGTTTTTTCATTATCTGTGTAACCGCTAAGGGGGATGATCTCCATTCGATCCCGGAGCGGTCCGGGTATCGTTTCCAGCGTGTTAGCCGTAGTTATGAAAAATACCTGTGACAAATCGTAGGCGACTTCAATATAATTATCCCGGAATTCATTATTTTGTTCCGGATCAAGAACCTCCAGCAAAGCCGACGCCGGGTCACCATGAAAATCAAAGGTTAATTTATCGATCTCATCAAGCATAAAACCCGGGTTTCGGGTTTCGATTCGTCGTAGGGCTTGAAGGATCCGTCCCGGCATGGCGCCAATGTAGGTCCGCCGGTGGCCGCGGATCTCTGCTTCATCACGAAGGCCGCCCAAGGAGATGCGTGTGAATTTTCTACCCATAGCGCGTGCGATGGATTGTCCCAGTGAAGTTTTTCCAACGCCAGGTGGACCCACGAAACATAAAATTACGCCTTCGCGCTCCCGGCGGATCTGGTCTTTGGAAGGTTCCTGTTTTTCGTCTTTTCTGTCGATCCGTAACTTGCGGATGGCAAGAAATTCCAGGATCCTTTCCTTTACATCTTTCAATCCATAGTGGTCCTGATCGAGGATTTCCCTCGCATGGGCTATGTCCAATTTATCCTCAGTAGATTTGGACCAGGGCAGAGAAACCAGCCAGTCGAGATAGGTGCGAATGACTCCATATTCCGCCGCAGCGGTCGGAAGCCGCGTCAGTCGGTCGAGCTCGCGTTTGGCAATTTTCCCTGCCTCTTCCGGCATCTTGGCGTTCTTGATTTTTTTCTGGAACTCATCCGTTTCGATTGCTTGTTCGTCCTTCTCTCCCAACTCTTTCTGGATCGCTTTCATCTGCTCGCGAAGGAAGTATTCGCGCTGGACTTTCTCTATCTCCCCCCGCGCCTCATTCTGGATTTTCTGTCCCAAACTAAGTACTTCAGCCTCGCGAACGAGAAGATTGACCAATTTCTTTAACTTTTCACTAGCCGAATCGATCTCCAGTAATTCCTGTGCATCCTTAAGCTCAATTCGTTGGAAATTCGCAATGGTATAGGCTGTTTGAAGCGCATCCTCAAGTGAATTGATCGAGACAGCCAGTTCCTCCGGGAACGAAGGGATCATTTGAGTGATCTGTTGGAACTGATCCCTCGCATTTCGCGCTAGGGCATCAATTTCCAAACCTTCCTCGACAGTTTCCGGAGCAAGTTGTATTTTCGCTTTCAGATATGGATCTTCGGTAACAAATTCCTCCAACCGGAACCTGTCTGTACCTTGTACCAACAAACGGACAGTTCCATCTGGAGCTCTGAGCAGACGATGTACCGTGGCAATCGTTCCGACCCGATACAAGTCCGCCGGCCCCGGCGTTTCCAGATCCGGATTAGTGGCTGCAACCAAACCAACCAACTTATCACCCGCTACAACTTCGTCCACCAATTTTATGGAACGCGCCTGGCCAACTGTTAATGGTACGGCGGTATTTGGATAGACAACCACGCCTCGTAGTGGCAGGATGGGCAATATTTCCGGAAATTTGATCGCTTCTGATTTTTTTTCCTGGCTGGGATCAGACTTGGATGGTTCTTTCCTAGGAATACTGGTAACAAAGGATGGCATCAACAGGCTAAGTAGTTCATCCTGGGATTCTCCAAGCCATTGGATCAGATCGTTGAAATTTGAATACCAACGGGAAGCAGGCATGCTCAAACCCCGCCTTTTTCGATTATTTTTGGCAGGTTTACGGTAAGAAAACCGTCGGCGTATTCAGCCACGGAATTTTCCACGTCAACCTGGCCTGGTAACCCGACTGCAACTGCAAACTTGCCAAATCGGAGTTCCATTTGGTGATATGCGCGCCTCTCGGGCTTTTCACTCCGGACACCACTGATCATGATGATTCCTTGGTCATATGCGACTTCAATATCTTCGTCTCGCATACCGCCGATCTCCAC
>Ga0154778_1066_pt2 | contig 18472 bp, 11 predicted proteins | sample Rifle2008BG16ft_FD_105786 | JGI IMG/M metagenome (GOLD analysis project Ga0154778, IMG submission 105786) | Chloroflexi bacterium RBG_16_51_16 | reverse complement strand
ATGATGAACCTTGTCCGTCAGGTTCGCCGGGATGGGAATCCTGGCTTGTCATACCGCATCCTCGTGACCATGCTTGATTGTAAAAACGATTCACATAAAAACATACACGCTCAATTGCGGAGTACATTTGGAGACGGAGTTTTAACAACGGTCATTGAGATGGACACAAAATTACGAGAGAGTCCCATTGCTGGATTGCCGATTACTGTTTACAGGACTGCCACGCGAGGTGCTGTCCAATATCGCGTGCTAGCCCAGGAGCTTGTCGAACATGCAAAAGAATTCGAATTTAGACAACCGGCTTGAAAAATTATTCAAGGGTTTAATTCCTGAGGAACTCGAACCAGAAATTCGGCCATCCCAGGATTCCCCGGAGTTGCTTACTACGCCGGTGTACGAAGCAAGGGAAGCAATCAAAACCGCCCTGCCTGAGGAACTCGATTCGGAAATTCAACAATCACAGGATTCCCTTGATTCGCACACTCCGGCTATCTTCGAAGATGCAAAAGAGATCAAACCCGGTATCTCTGAGGAGACTGGCTCTGATGCACAACGAGAGGCAAACATACCGGTTGAACCGAATTCCGATTGGCAACCGCTCACTGAAACACCTTCTACCCCCCTTGAAGTTCCGGAAGAACTCGAATCCGTAATACCTGAGGGGCCGGGATATGATGAACAACGCAGGTCGAACTTACCGGCTGAAGAGTCAAATCCTGTTTGGCAACCTCTAATCGATAATAAAGATGCATCGGCAACCGATATACCTAAAAATACACCAGATCTATTAGCGCAATCTCACACTGAACTCCCTCCAACTCCAATAGTAGTTCCGGAAGAAATCAAACCTGTTACATACGAGGAACCCGAGTTGGGGATTCGACCATCCCAGGATTACCCGTATTTGCGTACTCCGCCGATTATCGATTCCGCGGCAAAAACGAAACCCGTTATAAATGAGGAATCAGGATCGGTTGCTAAGGAAGGATCGAATTTACCAGTTGAACTTAATCCAGATTGGCGACCTCTGGATGAAAATAGAATTCCATCTGTAGTCGCTCTACCGCGAACCACCTCAGATATTGTTACCAGACCACTCGATGAACCATCACTTCCTCCAATACAAAATAAAGCTACGACAGAATCAAAAGACACGCCTCTAGATAGGTTGATCAATCAACCGGAAAATCCCATCCTGAGCGAACCGAGATTAACTCCGCAGATGACAGTACCGGATACAAATAAAGTTATCGATCTGCCGCCTCTGCCTGTATTTCCAAAAGCACAACCCTATAAAAGACAGACTTCTTCGCTGCCCAGCCTGCCAGTGGTTCTGCCGGTAAATGATGGAAATGAGTCAAATCTAGCCATGGCGTTTCAGATGGGCTCTGAAGATTGGGCTACCCTGCAAATCATTGATGAAACGGAAACCAGAACTTGGTCAGAGGATGAGCAGTTACTCGTCAAGCAGGTGACCGAGCAGCTTTCGCTTGCGTTGGAAAATGCACGGTTATTCCAGGAAACCAAACTTAGAAGCGAGGAATTGCTCAAATTCAGACTTGGTATTGAACGAACGGATAATGCTATTTTTATTACGGATATCGCTGGCAAGATCCAATATGCGAACGAAGGGTTTGAGAAGGTCTATGGATACAATCCGAATGATGTGATGGGAAAAACACCCCGGATCCTCAAATCTGGAATGCTAACGAGGGGAGATTACGAGAATTTCTGGAATACGCTTCTGAATAAGCAAACGATTACAGAAGAAATCGTTAATAAAGCCAGGGATGGTCACTTGGTGACGATTGCCGGTACAACCGCACCCATCCTTGATGATATGGGCAATATCCTTGGTTTTCTGGCGGTTCATGCTGATATTTCAGAACAGAAAAAAGCTCAGGAAGTTATCCACCGGCGTAATGAATATCTGGCTGCCTCAGCTGAAATTGGACGCCTGGTAACCTCCACCTTGGAGCTTAAAACAATTTTCAGCAGGACGGTCGAACTTATTTCAGAGCATTTCGGTTTTTATCATACGGCAATATTTATTGTTGAGGAAACTGGTTTTAACGCTAAATTACAAGGTGCTTCCGGACAAGCCGGTGAGGAGATGATGAGGCAGGGTTATGTAATCCCTGTCGGCAGTAAAACCATTGTTGGGAAGACTGCGGCCGAGGGAATTCCAGTCGTTGTCAATGATATTGGGGCGGATCCAATCTATCACATCAATCCATTGTTACTTGCCACCCGTGCCGAAACAGCGATCCCCCTTCGGGTCGGAGACCGAATTATCGGCGCGCTGGACTTCCATTCCACGGTCGCCGACGCCTTTCCGGAGGATGAGATTTCAGTCCTGCAAACCCTCGCAGATCAGATCGCAGTTGCGATAGATAACGCCAGATCATATGAGTTATCCCAGAAGGCGGTCCTTGAAATTCGAGAGATCGATCGGCTGAAGAGTCAATTCCTGGCAAATATGAGCCATGAGCTGCGAACCCCGTTAAACTCGATCATCGGGTTTTCCAGGGTCATCCTCAAGGGCATCGACGGTCCGGTATCAGAACTCCAGCAGCAGGATCTTTCCGCGATCTACAACTCCGGTCAACACCTTCTGGGTCTCATCAACGATATCCTCGATATTTCAAAAATCGAAGCCGGAAAGATGGAACTAGCGTTCGACGAAGTCAACATGGCTGAACTGACCAGCAGCGTCCTTTCCACCGTGACCGGTTTGATCAAGGATAAACCTATCGAGCTAAAGCGGGAAATTCAACCTAACTTACCCACGGTTCGGGCGGATGCCATTCGAGTCCGACAAGTCATGATCAACTTATTGTCGAACGCCGCCAAGTTCACTGACGAAGGTGAAATCAAAGTTGAAGTTTCGGTTTCTGAAAAACCAGGGGCAATTCCTGAACTAGTGGTCAAGGTGATCGACACAGGACCAGGGATTTCAGCCGAGGATCAAGAAAAACTATTCCAGCCATTTTCCCAGGTCGACGACTCACCTACACGAAAAACGGGTGGTAGTGGTTTGGGCTTATCCATTTCCCGACAGTTGGTACAACTTCACGGCGGTAACATTGGCGTCAATAGCGCACCAGGGAAAGGAAGTACGTTCTTCTTCACCCTTCCCTTATATAGAAACCCAGTTCAGGTTGTTTCTCACCCAGGCGCAAAGACAATCCTCACGATTGATGATGACCCTCAGGTTCTGGGATTGTATGAACGATATCTTCAGTCCCAAGGGTATCAGGTGATTCCCCTGACTGATTCGTCTCGTGCAGTGGAGCGTGTCAGACAAATTAAACCTTTTGCGGTAACCCTGGATATCATGATGCCGGGAATAGACGGATGGCAGGTGTTGCGGGATCTCAAGTCGGACACGACCACTAAATCCACGCCGGTGATCATATGCAGCATCATTGAGGAGCAACAAAAAGGTTTCAATTTGGGAGCAACGGATTATTTATTGAAACCAATTCTTGAGGAAGATCTTATCCGGACTCTGGATCGATTAAATCAAAACGGGTCGATCCGCGATGTTTTGGTGATCGATGATAATCCGGACGATCTCCGCTTGATGGCGAAGTTGTTGAATGAGGATGGACATTACTATCCTATCGTGATTGATAGCTGCACCAAGGGTTGGGAAATGCTCACATCCGGTCGCCCACCGCACGCCCTTATCCTGGATCTTTTTATGCCGGAAATGAATGGATTCGAGCTCCTTGAAAAATTGAGGAACGATGAAAGGTTCTCGGAGCTTCCAATCGTCGTGGTCAGCGGAATGGATTTAACAATTGAGCAGCACAATCAACTGAAGGAATTCGGATTGAGGTTGATCGCAAAGGGTTCGTTGAATAAAAGCGAGCTGATCGAAAGTGTTGGCAAGTCGATAGCACGCAGTTCGAATGGCTCTTGAAAGGAGTGATCCAGCCTGTGGCATTTGTTCTCAAGTGTCTCGATTGTGGACACTCCTTTTCCTATTACCCTACCTCAGTAGCTTGTCCTCAATGTAACAGTGAGTGGAGGCAGGCTGAATACGATTATCCTGCGCTAAGCAAAACCTATCCTGCAGTCCTGGCAGACCGTCCATTCAACTTATGGCGATATCACGAGCTTCTGCCGGTTCATTCACCCTACCCAACGATAAGCCTGGGGGAAGGCGGAAGCCCTCTTATAAAAGCCGAGAATCTGGGGATGATGTTGGGATGTCCCAATCTTTACATTAAGGACGAGCGCCAGGGACCTACAGGTTCTTTCAAGGACAGGCAGGCTGCTGTCACTATCGCTGCTTTGAAGGAAGCAGGTATAAAAGAAATGGTCGCTGCTTCCACAGGTAATGTGGCGATTTCTTATTCGGCATATACATCCCGCGCAAGTATTAAATTATGGGCATTTGTAACAAGTCTGGTTCCGGCTGTAAAAATGCGGGAAATCGCCCTCTATGGAAGTCAGGTTATCAAAATCACCGGATCATACGACCAATGTAAACAGGTTGCAGCCGAATTCGCCCGTCAGCGTGGTTTGTATCTCGATTTGGGTGCGCGGACAATCACATCCATCGAGGCGATGAAAACGATCGCATTTGAAATTGCTGAGCAGCTTGCCTGGCAAATTGGTTCCACACCAAAGTCTTCCTGGAAGTCCCCAGATTGGTATGTCCAGGCGATTAGCGGAGGGATGGGACCTCTTGGTGTATATAAGGGATTTCATGAACTGATGCAAATCGGTTTGGTTGATCGCATCCCTGCCATTGCACCTATTCAGGCTGAAGGCTGCGCTCCAATGGTAACCAGCTGGAAAAAGGGTTTGGCGGATTCCGAGGTTGTCACATCCCCAAGGACACATATTGAGACACTAGCGACAGGAGATCCTGGACGAACGTATAAATTTCTCCGCAAATATGTGGATGAAACCGGTGGAGTGTTCGAAAGTGTGACAGATGAAGAAGCTTTTAGGGCAATGCACGTACTGGCCAAGATGGAAGGAATCTCCGCTGAACCTGCTGCTGCGGTTTCGTTCGCAGGTCTATTTAAACTCATCCGTGCGGGTGTCATCAAACCCTCCGATGTCGTTGTGATAAATTGCACAGGGCACACCATGGCAGCAGAACAAATGGTGTTGGGCGATAACTGGATCCGGGATGTGAACTTCGTTACAAAAATCGAAGCGCCTCAAGAAGGACTTCTGGCTGCCCTTGATCAAGTTGCGCCAGATCGGTTCCCGCGGATAGCCCTGGTCGAGGACTCGATTGAGGCCAGGCGATTGATCAGGCGCATCCTCCAATCCCAAGGTAACTTTACTATTCTGGAAGCCCAGAATGGTCGTGAGGGACTTGAATTGATTGAGAAAGAACTTCCTGATTTGATTATCCTAGATCTGATGATGCCCGAGCTGGATGGATTTGATGTCTTGGAAGCTCTTAGAAAAAATCAGGAGACTGCAACGATACCGGTCATTGTGTCAACTGCCAAAGAGCTCACCGTGGATGAAAAAAATCGGTTGGGAGGTAAGATTCAGGCTTTGCTGCAAAAGGGTAATTTCCTTAACGATGAGTTTCTGGATGAAGTTAAATCCCTTATCAAATCCTAAACTAAAATGTTATGGGATTGCAGAAGGCTGGTAATCATTGAGTAAAAAGCCTGACGCTGGAGTAATCGCAGCGTTAAGTTCCGCTTTCTTTTTGGGTCTTTCCCCCATTTTTGGGAAGATGGCCATCCTCCAGGGATATTCTCCCCTATTAACGGTCTCCTTACGCACTGGCTTGGCAGCTCTGGCTATGCTGGTGATTTTCCTGATTTTTTATCGTGCCTATTTTTATATATTTCCGGTTGGTCTGGTGGGATGTGCGATTGCAGGGATTCTAAATGGATTTGGATCAATCCTTTATTATCTGGCTCTTGGGAGACTGGATGTAACTATTGGTCAGCTTCTATACTCGCTTTATCCTTTTTTTGTCGCAATTTGGTTGATCCTTGATCACCAACCTCCAAGCAAACTTACGGTGGTTAGAACCGGGTTGGCTTTTGTTGCGGTTATTCTATTGACAAGAATTCCACACAGTTTTCAAGATCCAGTAGGCGTAATGATGATGATCGGTGCTGCAATTTTATACGCCCTTCATTTACCGATCAATCAACGGGTATTGTACGAAGTGCCTTCGCCAACGGTTACCTTGTATACTCTGGTATTTATGAGTTTGGTTGTCATGCCAGCTTATTTTTTGTTTGACAGGGAATTACCTTCCAGTGACGTGAGTTGGATACCCATAATTTTGCTTACAAGCGTCACCTTTTTTTCAAGGTTGTTATTATTTTTAGGCGTAAAGAAAATCGGTGGGATGCAAACTGCATTGTTTGGTTTATTAGAATTATTTATAACAATATTATTTGGTTATTTATGGCTACGCGAAAGTTTAACTTTTATTCAATGGATAGGCGCATGTATTTTAAGTTTCAGTCTTCTGATGATTTACTTCGAAAAACCTGGGATTTACATCGCTGCGAATATTAAAACAGGCTGGCTGGCATGGCTCCGAGCCCCCGAATTACCAAAAGGGATATTCCGGCCTTACGAATAATTAAAATAAATATGATAGTTATTCTTCGTATACATAACCAGTGCCTCTAACACTGGTTACCCGTTCGGATAGCACCGGGAATTGTTCTAGTTTATGTCTAAGGCGGCTTACCAGCGGGCGTAGTATTTCCGGCGCCTCACGTTGAGATGTGTCGTAACCCTGTACAAGCAACACCAATTCCCTATGTGAGAATACTTTACCCGGATTTTCCATCAATATCCTCAATAACCTACCCTCCGCTGGCGTCAGGTGCTCAGTTTTATTCTTGTTTTTAATAAGTCTGCGAGATAGGTCTACGAAGGTTCCGTCTTTTAAGTTGATCACTGAAATCGGTTCGTCAACATCGATTGATTCAACGGTACCCGATTTTGCCTTCAACCTGGCTGTTCTCCGGGATAATCCCTTCTTTACACTTGAAAGGACCTGAACGGGTGAAGCAGGTTTTAATAAATAATCGTGAATTCTCAATCTCAACGCCTGGATCGCCGTATCTGTTGACCCATACGCTGTGAGTAAAATCACCTCGGTCTCGGGAGATATCTGATTGACAACTTGAATCACTTCGAGTCCATCCATCCCGGGCATGCGGAGGTCAACGATCATCAAATCAACCGGGTGCGTACGTATATGCTCAACAGCCACTTGCCCATTAGGAAGCGCCGAAACCAGATATCCTTCGAGTTTGAGAATATCAGATAATGACTGCCTCGAAACCGGTTCATCATCGACGACCAGGATGTTTGATTTCATTTTTTTCCTCCGGATGGCAGAAAAAGTCTAAATAGCGCACCTGTTCCTTGACTAGGTACCAACTCGAGCGTCCCTCCATGAGCAGTGGTAATGTTCGAGCTGACCGTTAACCCCAAGCCCGATCCGCCATCCTTGGTGCTGAAGAACGGATCGAATATTTTTAATTGACTTTCCGATGGAACACCTGGACCTGTATCTTTAAACAGGATTTCTACACCGTTTGCCAGGGCTTTTCCGGATATGGATAATTTTCCGCCGTTAATCATCGCATCTGACGCATTCAGGATTAAATTGATAAACACCTGCTGGATCTGATTTCTGATAGCCAGCACGTCAGGAAGGTCGGCTGGCATGTTGATAGCCCAGGTAATTCCGCTCTCAGACATTTGTTTTGACATTAAATCTAAAACGTACTGTAATGCCTCACCAATATTTACTTTTTCGAACAACGCTCCAGAAGGTCTGTAATAATCAAGCATCCGCTGGACAGTAAGCATGAGTCGTTCCAATTCGGAATTCGCCATACCAAGGTATTCTTTTTGTTTTGCCTCGGGTATATCGGTCCTGCCCGCCAGATGAAGACAATTTTGCATGGCCTGGAGTGGATTATTGACTTCATGCGCTATCGAAGCTGTGAGTCTTCCTGCCGTTGCCATTTTCTCCGCCTGCACAAGCGCTTTTTGAGATTCTTTCATCTTTCGCAAATTCTCACGTTGCTCTTCATAAAGATCAGCATTCTCCATGGCTACAGCCGCCTGGCGGCAGAATATTTGAAATAATTCCAGGTCTGATTCGCGAAAAGGGGCTTCTCCAGAAGATTTCGCAGCGATTAATACGGATTTCCCACTTACTCTTTTCAATGGCACATACATGATTGATCCGATTCCAGACTTGGACATCAATTGTTTCAAATCCGGATCTCCAGGCCCGTTTATGTTTACGAGGAAGCCCTTGGCTGTTCCATTGACTCTGGAAATCAACTCCATAGATTGAATAGTAAATACCTCAGTAAGGAGCTCGCCCCGGCAGGAGGTGATCCGGACTTTCCCGTCGGATGATTGCTCTTGTAAGTAAAAAGCTTCTTTATAAAGCAGGTTTTCGGAAATTGCACTCATCACCCGATCAAGCAACACATCCCGGTGTGTTTCGGATAAGAGATCTTCGGTAATTGAAAAAAGTGGTTGTAACGCTTTCGTTCGGCTGGCGTCCTTTTTTGTCTGGCTATCAAGCAGTGCCTGACGTACAGCTTCAACCAGCTCGATTCCCTGGCTGAAGGGTTTCAAAATCAGACCATCGACTCCTTTTCTTAACGCTTTGATTGCAGTTTCTACCGTTCCGTGTCCCGTCATGATCAGGATGGCAGCATCCGGTTGGGTTTGTTGAGCGTGCTCGATAACCTGAAATCCGTCCACTTCAGGCATTCTTACGTCGACCAGCAGCAGGTCGAACGCGCGCTTGGATAAAAATTCGACGGCAGCATGAGGGTTCGTGAACGACTCGGTTAAATAGCCTTCCCGCTGCAACAGCCGCTCACAAAGCATGGTGACCCCCGGTTCATCATCAACAATAAGGATAAACTCCTTGCTCATGATTTTAGGTTGGCAAAAGTATACTGAAAGTGCTGCCTTTTCCCGCCTCACTTTCAACTTCGATCGTTCCACCATGATCGGTAATTATTCCGTAGGAGACCGATAAACCCAAACCGGTTCCACCCTGGCCGCTCTTCGTTGTAAAAAAGGGTTCAAAGATCTTTTCTTTATCCTCACTGCTTATACCGATCCCGTTATCGATCACCTGTAAAACCACCCAGTTACGACCTTGCCTGATTTGAGCCTGGGTCAATATACCTAACTTCCCTCCTTCCGGCATGGCCTGCAGGGCATTATGGATAAGGTTGAGGATGACTTGCTTCATCTGATTTCTATCGGCGGAGATCCATGGCAGGTCATTCGACAGACTAATTTCAAGTGTGACACCATTTGTACGAATAAGATGCCTGGTTAACGCAATTACATCTTCAATTATCTCATTTAGATCCGCACTCGTCCGGGTCCGTTCTCCCTGCCTTGAAAAATCGAGGAGCCTGCGAACAACTTCACTTGCCCGCCTGGCTTCACGAAGAACCATCTCCAACTCAGTCCGGTTGTTCGAATTGGCTGGCATATCATCAAGAAGCAGTTCTGAGAAACCGGTAACTGTTGTAAGTGGGTTATTTAATTCGTGAGCGATGCCAGCTGCCATCTCGCCTACAGCCGCCAGTTTTGCCGCCTGCACAAGTCGATTTTCGGCGGCCTGCAAGGCTTCCATGCGTTGATTTAATTCAATTTGAGTAACCCGTAATTGCTGTACGGTGTCCTGTAATTTCTGGTATTGCGTCGCGCTTGAAATGACTGAAGCAAGTATTCCCGCCAGAGATTCCATTGCGACGAGATCGTTGTGTGAAAAAGCATCCTTCAAGCTGCTTTCAATATCAACCACACCTAATATTGAATTTCCCTCATGTATCGCAACGCATAATTCTGATCCGGCATCCCAGCCGGCGATAGCTTTGTAATGAATGCTGTCACTAGTGTCATTTACAAGTATGCTTTCACCTTTTGACAGGACATACCCGATAATTCCTGAGCCGGAATCGATCCCGTCGGAGCGGAGGGATTTTCGGAAGACATCTGCGTAAGTTCCGCCTATCCCTTTGATTGACATTTTGCGATCGTCATCGAGCAAAAAAACAGCCGCCAGTTCGTATCTGAAATATTGGGCCAACAGGTCGGCGGTGATCTGTGTCACTTGCTTCTTGTCCATCAATCCGATAACCTGTTGAACTACCTCGTGAATTAGACCCAGGCTGCGTGCCCTTCCCTCCGCCTCCTCCCTTAATCGACCATATTCAATCAAGCCAGCAAGATGGCTTGTGATCACAAGCATCAGGTGCTCATCGAACTCGCTGAATGCATCCGTCCGTTCGTTCTCGATCGAAAATAAACCCACAGCTTGACCACGGTAAAGTAGCGGGACAAGCAGTGCACTGCGAGAGTCTTTTTGGAATGCGATGCCGTCGGATTTCGACACATCCCCAAGTCTTTGAATCCTTCCCTCGGCTATGGCCTTCTTTACCGGGTGATTTTCGGCATCAAACGACTGCGAGGTGACCTTTCCTTGGTGAGTTTGGTACTGACGCAGCAACCTTTTATCCGATGTTGGCAGATACAGGGTAATCACTTCTGTACCGAACGCGCGGGCCATTAAACCGAACACCCTGCTGACGATCTGATCCAAGTTTTGGGCCGATGAGACGGTCAATATAAAATCGTTTAGCACCGCCAGGCGGCGCAGGTGACCGGCCATTTCGGAAAATGTCATCAACATCTCTACGGCTGGGGCAGCCTGATCGGCTAGTGAACGCAAGTCTTTCCACTCTTCCGGTTCAAATTTCCTTTGTCGCCACAACGCAATTGCGCCGATCAACCGCTGACCGACAACAAATGGAAGACAGGCCCAGGTTTCAGTTCCTGCTTTCATCATCGGTTCTGGAATATCGCCCCACTCCTGTTGCTGGCGTTTAATAAGCACATCGGCTTTTGTACGTTTTATCTTCCGAAGAATTGGATTGGAATCTATGGCAAGAGTGCGACCTTTTCCTTTGGGGTCATTCCATTCAGACTGGATATCCAGCTCTTCGCCTTTACGGATCGCGATCCATCCACCCTGTGGATTAGCAGCATGGACAAAAACGCCCAAGATTCGATCTAATGCAAGTGGCAGGTCATATGCAAGGTCAGCTTGCAGATCTGGTAGAAATGGATCCTGGACATGGACTGATCGCTTGGCCAGAAGCGATGCAGTTAGCCGCCAAATACGCTGAGCTTCATAAGTCTGTTGCGTGGATCCAACTATGATAGCCTGGGATAGTCCCATCACCGGATAAATATGAAAACGTTTTGTTCCAAGACCGCTGTCGTTCGGGAGAGCACTGGACCGACTGTGTCCCCCGCTCAATGCACCACAAAGCCATGCATCTACGGAGGGTTTATCCAGCAGGCGGGATAAGATTTCTTGTCGATTTCTGGTTAATTGATGCGTCGCCAGAAGAATCCAGTTCCCGCCTACTCGCTCGGCAAGTGCCACCCAACCGGCATTTGTTAATAATGCCGCCTCTTTAATCTGAGTAACTACGCCATTCTCCGAAGCCATCTGTACAAATTATACATGAGGGCCGGATGGTACAATACCCATATTATGACCGATATTATCGTGATCGGAGGGGGTTTGGCTGGTTGTGAAGCAGCCTGGCAAGCTGCGCAGAACGGGCTTAATGTTCGACTATATGAAATGCGCCCTAAAGTTGAGACGGGAGCGCACAAATCTGCAAAATTAGCGGAACTTGTTTGTTCAAATTCACTCGGTTCAAAATTATCGGACCGGGCATCAGGCATCCTCAAGAACGAATTAAGCTATTTAAATTCGCTGCTAATCAATGTTGCTGAAGAATGCTCTCTTCCGGCTGGTAATGCCCTCGCAGTTGACCGTGAGCTATTCTCCAAACGAATAACGGAGGCAATCACCGATCATCCCCGTATCGAGCTTGTCCGGGAAGAGGTTACGTCTATACCCGATGCACCGGTCATTGTCGCAAGCGGCCCATTGACCTCACCAGTGCTGTCCAAAGCGATCCAGGCGTTCACTGGAGAAGATTCCCTATATTTCTTCGATGCTATATCACCAATCATCGCAGCAGATGGAATAGAGAGTGATTCGGTCTTCACCGCTTCGCGGTATCAGTTCTCGGAAGGCAATAATACTGATTATATAAACTGTCCGTTTGACGAACAGCAGTATTACCAATTCGTCCAGGCTTTGTTGACCGCTGAAAGGCTGCCCTTAAATAAATTGGAGACGGACATCTTATCGGGTGTAAATGCAGGCCATTATTTTGAAGGTTGTCTTCCTGTTGAGGTGATCGCTGAACGCGGCCCGGATACCCTTGCTTTCGGACCCATGCGACCCGTAGGATTAAAGGATCCTCGAACGGGCAAACGACCTTTTGCTGTCGTCCAGTTGAGGCGGGATAATTTGATAGGCAGCATGTATAACCTGGTTGGTTTCCAAACTAATCTGAAATACCTCGAACAGAAAAGAGTTTTTAGAATGATACCGGGGCTTGAGCGGGCGGAGTTCATGCGCTATGGTCAGATGCACCGCAACACGTTCATTGCTTCACCTAAGGTTCTCAAACCTACTCTCCAGGCTGTATCGCGTGATGATTTATTTTTTGCTGGACAAATAACCGGTGTTGAAGGTTACCTTGGGAATATAGCAACTGGATTGCTGGCCGGCTTAAATATTGAAAGACTATTAAATAAAAAACCCTTATTGACATTTCCCACTGAGACAATGCTTGGCTCTCTTTGTCATTACATCACACATGCAGATCTGAAGGACTTTCAACCCATGAAATCCAACTTGGGGATCCTTCCTGCGCTGCCAAATCCACCCAGGGACAAACGCGAGCGGGCCGCCGCGTATTCGGTCAGGTCATCCAGAAGCCTCGAAGGGTTTCTGTCTCTCTTACCAGCATGAACAAACGGGTTACCACGATTTATCTGACCTTCATTGGGTTTCTTCTCCTCCTTGTCGTTAGTTGGTATTCACTTTCCTTCTCAACCGCTATGAGCATCCAGGAGGGGTTTAACGGTGAGCGCGCTTACGAGTATATCTCGACCCAGGTCGAATTCGGCAGCCGTGTGCCAGGCACAGTCAGTCACACTCTAACCCGTGAGTGGATAGAATCTCAGTTGATCACCTTCGGATGGAAAGTCAATCGTCAGCAGTCTGAATCAATGGGTCACTCCATTCAAAACATTATTGCTTATAAAGGAGAGGAACAACCAGTCATCGTTGTAGGCGCACATTATGACACGCGATATTATGCTGATGAAGATCCGATACCCGCCAACAGGTTCAAACCAGTCCCGGGCGCCAATGATGGCGCTTCCGGTGTTGCTGTCCTTCTTGAACTAGCCAGAACTTTGAGTGACCATAACCTGCCTGTCTGGCTGGTTTTTTTTGACGCGGAAGATAATGGCCGGATTGAAGGCTGGGATTGGATCCTTGGCTCACGCGCTTTCGTGAAATCTTTGGCAAGCGCTCCAAAGGCAGTGGTGATCCTCGATATGATAGGTGATTCTGATTTGAAAATCTACTATGAAAAGAATTCTGACCCATCTCTGCGTTCAGAAATATGGGCTACCGCTTCTGATCTAGGTTATGGCGATATCTTTATTAAACAGGAGAAGTACGCCATGCTGGATGACCACATGTCTTTCCTGCAGGTAGGGATCCCTGCAGTGGATATTATTGATTTTGATTACCCATACTGGCATACGACCGAAGATACGCCTGAAAAAGTCTCAGCGGCCAGCCTGGATGTCGTCGGCACGACTATCCTTACATGGATAACAGAATATAAATTCCTGGATAATTGATCGTAAATATAGCCTGGCTTATGTATGTAATAAAACTGAATTCCTTGCGCGTTCCAAGTCTATTTGGTTTGAGTTTGAAACATTGGCTGTAAAGGACTGGTCATGTTTCGGATTCTGCATTACGATGCTCATTTGATTGCTAAAATCTGAACCAAGTCAGATTAAACCAATAGCCTTTCTGTTTAAAACCGGTAAGATGTCTTTAATAAATGGCAGATAAGAAAAAAACTTTCATTTCATCTTCACCTGAGCGCGTTTTTCTCGTTGGGGTGGATCTATTTGGCGCGAATCATATGCTGCCGATCCAGGATTCAATTTCAGAATTGTCCCTACTCTCAAAAACCGCCGGCCTCGTTGTTGTAGGTGAACTGATCCAGAAATTAAATAAGCCAAATGTAGAAACTTATATCGGTCCTGGTAAAGCGGTTGAATTAAAATCCCTCGCAGAAGAAACAAATGCAGATGTGGTTATATTCGATGATGAACTTTCACCCCGCCATCTGCGTGAATTGGAGAAAATCCTGGGCGGGAATATCCGAGTCCTGGACCGGACTGCCTTAATCCTGGATATATTTGCTCAACATGCTCGAACGAATGATGGTAAGTTACAGGTCGAACTGGCGCAGTACGAATACTACCTACCCCGACTGACCCGCGCCTGGACTCACTTGGAACGCCAGGCTGGAGGTGGCGGTGGCAGGTCGGGTTCTGTCGGTGGCGTCGGTTTACGCGGTCCTGGTGAGACCCAGCTTGAGGTTGATCGGCGGAAAATTCGCCATCGGATCGCATCTTTGAAAGTGCAAATAGAAAAGTTCAGATCTCATCGTATGAGGTATCGTTCTAAAAGAAAAAAGAATAGACTTCCAATTGTTGTTATTATTGGCTATACGAATGCCGGCAAATCAACACTTCTTAATAAGCTCGCGGGTGCAAATATTCAAGTCGCTAATCAGCTCTTTGCCACATTGGATCCAACGACCAGAAGGGTTGATTTGCCCGATGGTTTTAGTGCATTGTTTACCGATACCGTTGGTTTTATACAGAAGCTACCCACAACTTTGATCGCCGCTTTCCATGCCACGCTGGAGGAAATTGCTGAAGCAGATTTGTTATTACATGTTCTTGACATTTCCCACCCAAACGCCCTCAATCATTATAAAATTGTCAACCAAACGCTTAAATTGATCGACGCATCGAATATACCGGTTATCACCGCGCTGAATAAGGTCGATCGGCTTTCCCACTCGCAGTCTGCTATTGAGATTCTTAAGAACTACGAGAAATCGGTAGCTATTTCAGCACGCAATGAAATGGGTCTATCCGACTTGCTGGAATTAATTAAGAAGGAACTCTTTGAATCATATCAATACATCAATGTTCGGCTGCCTTACTACGAAGGAAGCTTGATTTCACTTTTTCACGAAGTGGGCGTCGTGCAGCAAATAGTGCATGCAAGAGGCGCCGTCACCATCAGTGGAAGGCTTCCGGTCAGGTACCTTGCCCAGTTTTCTCGATGGCGTCAGAATGGAAAGATCCTTTCCTCACCAGCATCTGATCGGGAAGACAAATCATGATATCCAGGAGCCTGGACTTTTTATCTGAATGGCTAGCCCATAGAAAGGGTCTCCTTCCAATTCTAGGATTAATGCTTATTCTGGCGAATCTCATTCTTCAATTTTTATATCCTACCAGCTGGTTAACGGAAACAAATCTTTGTCTTCATGTCGGATTGATCATTGCGATTATCGGTTTTTTGCTTTCGCCTGTCTTATAAGACGCCAAGATCAAACCATACCCCATACCAGGTAAGCAAACTTGAAGGATCCATTTGGATCCTTCTTTCCTGTGGAGTCAGATCTCGTGAGGGCTATCTCGGATATCCGTGGTTATATTAATAACTTTTCACCAGGTAAATACAAATACTTACAAAACGCGTCTTATTAGATGTTTTTATTCTTTTGGGCACAACTTTGTCATTTTGGGGAGATGATTAAAGTGACTAGTCACCGAACTAAATATTATATATTATACATATGTGAACAACCCGGTTTTAGTTCAACATAAATCCCTGAAGGAAGAGATATTTGACTTCTTACACGGTCAAACCATAACTGGCAAATTTTTGCCGGGAGATTGGTTGCGCCAGGATGAAATTGCGAACCAATTGGGTGTAAGTATGACCCCGGTTCGGGAAGCATTAGATCTTTTAGTGGCCAGCGGCTTGGCGGAAAGAATCCCCTATCGCGGGGTCAGGGTAATGGAACTAACTAACCAGGAAATAACGGAGGCATGCAGTCTCCGGATGGTTTTAGAGGGATTGGCAGCACACGAAGCTGCATCAGTCATCACTATCCCGCAGATCCAACACCTCGAAGAGATCATTGACCAGATGAGATTGCATGTTAACTTAAGCGATATGTCTCACGCGAGGCAATTGAGCCGCGAATTTCATCAAACGATCGTGGATGCCTCAGGCAATCAACTCCTTTCGATGATATATCAGATAGTGTCCAACCGTTTTCCAGATTGGATGCTCTATGAAGCGTTGTTTCGTCACCCGGAGTTGTTGGAAAATTCATTAGCTCGGGAGCATACCGAGCATTCCACTCTCGTCAAAGCACTTAAAGATGGCAATCCTGAATTGGCTTGTCAGTCGGCAAGAGACCACATTATCAGCCTTGGAAGGGATATTGAAGAGTTATTGGGAATTCCCGTCCACCTGATCAAAGCCAAGGAATACCCAGCGTAATTCTAAAAAACACAGGAGGATCAATGGACAATAACTATCAAGAAATGGCACAGAGCATTCTCGAAGGCGATACCGAGAAGGCGATCGATCTGGCAAGGAGATCTATCGAGGCTAAGATTCACCCCCTGGATGCCATATCCAAGGGGTTTGTAAATGGAATCAATTCGATCGGAGAGCAATTCGGTCGAGGAGAGGCCTTCCTGCCTGAGTTGGTCATGGCTGGGGAGGCTATGAAAGCCGCCGTTAATGTTTTGGAGCCTGAACTTGCCAGACTCGGATCTCAGAGGGAAATACTCGGCCGGGTCGTGCTGGCAACCGTCGAAGGCGATATACATGAAATAGGAAAATCGCTCGTTGGAACGATGCTTAATGCTGCGGGTTTCGAAGTCCATGATCTGGGCGTTGATATCCCATCAGATGTGATCATTAAGAAGGCAATTTCAGTTAATGCTGACATCATTGGCATGAGCGCTCTGCTTACCACCACAATGGTTCGCCAACAGGAAGTGATCCAGGAATTGGACCAGGAAGGGCTGCGTCCACGTTTTAAGGTGTTGATCGGAGGCGCACCCATTACCAGGGAATGGTTTACAAAAATTAATGCAGATGGCTATTCAGAGGACGCCATTAGCGCTGTGAAAGTCGCCCGGCAATTGGTAGGCAAGTAAGCCCAAAATTATTGGAGAGTCAATGTCGAAAAACATCATCTCGATCCAGGATCCAAAACTTAAACTTGAGGTTCTATCTCCAGAGGAAATTCAGGATATCCATTCTGCTTCCTTGTGGATCATTGAAAATGTCGGGATCCGCTTCCCCTCCAGGCAGGCACTGGAGATTTGGTCGGCTCATGGAGCGTCGGTTGATTTTGATAAAAAAATCGTTCGAGCTCGACCAGAGTTGATTGAAAGAGCTCTTGGTACATGCCCTCCGAAATACGATTTAGCAGCACGCGATCGAAACCTGGACCTCCCGCTTGACGGAAATCATGTTTTCCTGGGAACCGATGGCTGCGGTGTTGAAATAATTGATATCAAAACTAATGAAAAACGGATTTCAGGTCTCGCGGATGTTCGGGATATAGCCCGTATTGCAGATGCCGTGGATGAGATCGGTTTTCACTGGGTCCCTGTGGCAGCCCAGGACATGCCTGCAAACAACCGTGGTTTACATGAAATAAAAGCGATTTGGGAAAATTCTACAAAGCACGTTCAAACCGAAAGTATTTATTCAGCCAAGGAAGCTTCCGCCGCGATTGAAATGGCGTCCCTGATTGTGGGAGGAAAGGAAAAATTAAAAGATTGGCCCGTCCTTTCTTTGATGGAATGCACTGCTCCCCCTCTAAGCCATGACGGGGGATCCTTGGAGGCTGCGTTGATCGCAGCTGAATATGGGCTTCCAACCGGTTTTATGACCATGGCGGCCTGCCTCACAACCGGACCTGCAACCATGGCTGGTACCCTGGCGTCTGGAAATGCGGAGGTTATCGCAGGCACGGCGCTCTTGCAATTGGCTTATCCGGGTTGCCCTGTTTTCTACGCCGCAGCCCAGACGGCCTCGGATCTGCGTACGGGCGCGTACACAGGCGGAGGACCGGAGGATTTTTTGTTTGGGGCAGCAACGAATTTATTAGCCGATTTCTACAATATTCCTCTATCCATGGGTTCTTTTGCCACGGGTGCCAAGGAACCCAATTGGCAAGCTGGTCTGGAAAACAGCCTTTCGACATTCATGGCTGGGGTATCTATGTCGGACATGCTGCTTGGATGCGGTTTCTTGCACGGAAGCCGGATCTGGTCCTACGCGGAGATGATGCTCGACTGTGAAATCTTTACTATCATTAAAAAAATGGTAGAGGGAATCAAGGTAAATTCTGAAACTCTTGCATTAAATACAATAGCTGCG
>Ga0154778_1019_pt3 | contig 18502 bp, 18 predicted proteins | sample Rifle2008BG16ft_FD_105786 | JGI IMG/M metagenome (GOLD analysis project Ga0154778, IMG submission 105786) | Chloroflexi bacterium RBG_16_51_16 | reverse complement strand
GGTGGTTTTGCCGGGATCCACAAGGTGATGGAATTGTCGTCCAATGGATCTTTCCAGATCACGGATATGAGGACAGGAGAGAACAAAATACGCGGGCTTGACCAATCGGAGCTTGAGAAGATCATCGGCTTGGTCGAGCAGATCCAGGGAGGGGAGAATCCGTTTCCTAGTGCTTGCGCGGATTGCTTTATTTATGAACTTTCAATACACAATGGGGAAGAAACGTACAGGATCAGCCTGGATGACATTAATCTGAATGATTCCGAGGCAGCCCCATTGATCGAGGAATTGATGGCCCTGGGAAGTCAGACTCACCCTTGATACCTTAAAGCATTTGATCGAGAAAAGAGGGAATGTGAAGATGAATGATCATCAACTCGAGCAGCCAATCAATTAACAGATTGAACCAATCGCACTGCATTGAGTGGGCACACACCCACACACAATCCGCAACCGCTGCACTTGAGCAGGTCGACCCACGCCAGGTCCTCGACAATTGTGATCGCTTGATAGGCTCCGGATGTACAGGCTTTTACACAGATGCCGCACCCGTTGCATATTTCATTAACAATTGAAGCGACCAGGTTTAACGAGAGATCCAGGTCCGGGAAAGTGACAATATTAGGAAGCGCTCTACCGGTGAGATCCGTTGGAGAAGCGAATCCCTTCCTATTAAGATAGTTTTCCAGTTCCTTTGTCAGACTATCGATGATCTGGATGCCGTTCCACATCACCGCGGTGCAGATTGCAACCGCAGACGCCCCCGCGGCCAGGTATTCCGCGGCATCCCGCCAGTTGGAAATTCCGCCGCAGCCAATAATTGGCAGGGGCAAGTTTTTTGCAACATTGGCGGTGCAGCGCAGCGATACCGGCTTTAATCCGGGTCCGCCGTAGCCTCCGATGATGCCGATTCCATCCACACTTGGCAGGGGCGAAAAGGTGTCAAGGTCGATCCCACCTAATCCTTGTAAGCTGTTGCTGATTGTGAATGCATCCGCGCCGGCGTCCATGGCGATTTTGGCAAAAAAGTTGATATTGGTCACGTTGGGAGTCAGCTTTACGATTACGGGGAGTTTTGTTGCCTCCCTGACCCATGAGACGGCCTTCTCCAGGGCTTCCGGATTTTGCCCAAGTTTTTCTCCCTTCCCACCTGCAAAGCTGGGACAGCTCACGTTCATTTCGAACGCACTAACTCGGTGAGGCTCGAGACGACGGATAACTTCCTGCCAGTCAGGCGGTGAACCGCCTCCGGCAATGCTGGCGATCAGCGGTCTATCCGGGAAGGAGGCTCGGATCATGTCGATCTCATCCTCCCAACGCTCAACCGACAGGTTGCTGAATAGCTCAATATCCAGCATGCCTCTTTTATCTCTTCCGGATTTGATGACGTGTAACCTGGGTTTGGGTAGCGGGGTGGGTTCCAGGGAGATCGTTTTAAGTACTGCGCCTCCCCAGCCAGCCTTGAAAGCTTCGATAACCAATTCGCCTTTTGCAGTAGGCGGACCGGCTGCCAGGATGAATGGGTTTGGTAGGGTGAGATTTAGGAATTTGGTTTCTAGGCCTGACATGGTTCTGCTCTTCCGGGGTTATTTTCAAGAACTCATGGATGCATAGGTCTTTAGCCGGTTAGTTTGGGCTCATCACCATCCGAATGTACAAAATACTTTAAAACCATTTCAATGGCTAATTGAAGATGTTGTTTTAGAGCTTCAATCCCGCGCTCCTCATTTCTACTTCTTAAAGCATCCAGGATGATCCGGTGATCCGCGATCCCTTTCAATAGATCATCATAGATCTTCGTCTGAACCGCGATATACATTTTCAACCGGGTGATGATCGCTTCAAGGGAGGCTTGGATGAGACGATGATCGGCGATTCCCCAGATCATACGATGAAAGGCAATATCGAGGCGCAGCACGTCCCTTTCATCACCACTCTTCGCAGCGTTGAACATCTCTTCCAAAGTATTTTCTAAACGTCCCAGATCTTCCTCGGTTCGTTTATTAATCGCTAATCGGAATGCTTCTATTTCTAAAACACTGCGCAAAGAATATGCTTCTTTTATATATCGTTCCGATGGCTGGGATACATAACTACCCCGCCCGGGGCGATTATCCAGGAGCCCCTCTTTTTCCAGGATTCGAAAGGCCTCCCGGAGGGGACCGCGGCTGACGTTTAACTGTTTGGCAATTTCGGCCTCGATGAGGTGTGTACCGGGTGTTATTTGACCGTTGACAATGGATTCGCGTAATAGATCGGATACGCTCTCGGCTAGATTTGATCTTTCGAGCGAGCTGATATTTAAAGCCATCGCTGTCCTAATCCGTTTCTCTTCATAGGTTCAACCGTTCCGGTTTTGTAAGTGCTTCTGATTGGCCAAAGGAGGCGAAGGAATGCTAAGCGTGAATATCATATCCCAATAAATATCTGCTTGTCAATAGGTTGACAATATGATTGTTGACAATTATACAATTAATTGGTAACATCCTTAAATTCCATACCAAATTTGCTTATCAAGCAAATACCATCACAAAAGACAAGGGTTGGCATATTAATGAGACACAAAATCTCAGCGATAAAAGCAAGAGAGATTATTGATTGCCGGGGGTTTCCCACGGTTGAGGTCGAAGTATGGGTTGATCAAGCCATGGCAGGGAGAGCAGATGTCCCTGCCGGTAGATCAACGGGCAAGCGCGAGGCGTTGGACCTTCGTGATGGAGGCAAACGCTGGGGAGGACAAGGCACGCAGAAGGCGGTCAGGCATGTATTGGAAGTCATCCAGCCTGCCCTGATCGGTTGGGATCCGCGTGATCAACGCCTCCTCGATGCTGAGCTCTGCAGGTTGGATGGCACTCCGAACAAGTCCAAATTGGGGGCCAACGCGATTGCAGGTGTATCCCTGGCCGCGGCGAGGGCAGGCGCCTATCTTTCAAACCTGCCCTTTTATAAATATATCAATGCCAACGCGCATGTTATCCCTGTTCCGCTCGTAAACCTGATCAACGGCGGCAAGCTTACATCGAATGATCTTGAGATTCAGGAATTCATCGTCATGCCCGTGGGAGCCAGGGATCTCCTGGAGGGCTTGCAGATTTGCTATGAGATCAACCTGTTGTTGCGTGATCTGATTGTTGATAAGTATGGAAAGATCGCCGCGAATGTAGGGGATGAAGGCGGTTTTGCGCCGCCCATGAGCGGTGTAACAGTCCCGATGGAAATGCTGTCCCGGGCGGTTAAAGCCTCAGGTTATGCAGATAAGATCGTCTATGGTTTGGATGCTGCAGCCAGCCATTGGTATGACTGGGACAAGAAAGTCTACCGGATGGAAGGGGAGGAGATGACCCGGGACGATGTCATCGGCATGTATCAAAAATTATGCAGCCAATATCCCATTGGCTCGATAGAAGATCCCCTCATGGAAGATGATTTTGAAGGGTTCGCGCTGATCACGAAAAAACTTGAGGGCGTTCAAATTGTCGGGGATGATCTCTTTACAACCAACGCGGAATACATAAAGAAGGGGGTTGAGATGGGTGCTGCCAACGCTGTCTTGTGGAAATTCAACCAGGTGGGTACCCTCACAGAAGCATTGGATGCCGCGGATCATGCCTATCGCAGTGGTTATGGCGTTCAGGTCTCTGAGCGCTCGGGCGAGACGGAGGATACCTCGATCGCTGATCTGGCCGTGGCGATCAATGCCGGTCAGATAAAAACCGGCACCACCCGCAGCGAGAGAACGGCAAAATACAACCAGTTATTGCGCATCGCCGAAGAGCTTGGAAGCCAGGCGGTTTACCCGGGTCGGAATTTTCGGCGGCCGATATAGATTTTAATATGCTCCAGGAAAGAACACACTACGTTGCAAACCGCGAGGGATTGACCTCCCACGGTAATTTGCTTCTGCGCCATGCGGCTGTCGATATCATTGATCATGGGATTGGCAGTGCAGATCCATATTTGGCTGTCAAACGTTTGTTGCATTTGAACGGGGACATTTTTCAGGTGGACGACCTGGAATTTGAACTCGGTCGATTTAAACGTATTTTTATCCTTGGCACTGGCAAAGCCTCACCGGGGATCGCTCAGGCATTGGAAGAAGTTTTGGGGGATAGGATCACGGATGGTTTATTTATTTTCAGGTACGGCACCCGGGTTGATCTAAATCATGCTCGCGTGATTTATGCTAGTCATCCCTATCCGGATGACAACAGTTATCGCGGGGGACAATTGATGATGGAGTTGGCGAAGACGTTCACTGCAGACGACCTGGTCATTGCCGGTATCACGGGTGGCAGCTCGGCATTAATGGTTTTACCTGTGGAGGGTTTACTGTTTGAGGACATTCAACAAGCGTACAAACTGCTCTTGCTGAGCGGGGCGGATATCGTGGAGATCAATACCATTCGAAAACACCTGTCCAGGATAAAGGGTGGTCAACTTGCTGCTGAAATCCTCCCTGCTACTTTAATCAATCTAACTGTTTCGGATGTCATTGGCGATATGCTGGACTATATCACCTGCCCGACAGTGCCGGATACCTCAACCTTTGAGGATGCCCGCCGGATCATGGACCTGTACAAGCTATGGGACAAGTTCCCGGCCTCCATCAGAAAATATCTTCGCAACGGAGGACCGGCACACGAAACCCCGAAAGATTTTGGCGACCTCCCATTGCATTCCTTTGTGGTTGTTCCGGGTGATGCGGCTTGCGTCGGCGCTTATGAGCGCGCTAGGGAATTAGGTTTCAATGGGATGTTCTTAACCTCGATGCTCAAGGGAGAAGCAAAAGACGCAGGTACGATGTTCGCCTCAATTGCTAAAGAGGTCTTGATCAAAGGACGTCCGCTGAATCCGCCGTGTGCTCTGATTGCAGGTGGGGAAAATGTCGTCACCTTGGATATTGAAAGCAATGGTTCTGGAGGTCCGAATCAGGAATTTGCGCTTTCCGCCGGTCTGGAGATCGATGGTTATGACCGGATTGCAATTGCCTCGATCGACACGGACGGTATCGATGGGATCGCGGATGCGGCGGGGGGATTAGTCGATGGCACCACCCGGGCTGTGTTGAAAAACAAAGGCATCGATCCCCGGATAGCCCTTCAAATGCATGATAGCTATCCGGTATTACATCAGGCTGGAGATAGCGTGGTAACGGGATTTACAGGTACCAATGTAAATGACCTTAAACTTTTGCTGGTTGAATAATAGGATTTTATGCAGGTTCAAAATATTTTGAATAAGAGCAAAAAGGTCGAATTATTCTTGACGTTGTACCAAATATTTGTTATAGTGAAAAAAACCACTTATTATTTTAGAATATTTTATATTATCGGTACAAAAATTTTCGGAATCCGCAATAATTACATTGATCAATTTTCATCTTTTTACTGTCTTTCGCCTGATGTGTAAAAAGCGAGTAATTTAATGCTTGGAAAACCGGTAACTAGGGTAATTTTTGAAAGAGTATCGAAAAATATGTTGCTTGGATAAAGAGGTGACATGATGGCTGAGACAGCTCAAAGAACGAAGGTGCAGTCTTGGAATGAATGGGATCCGCTGAAGCACATCATAGTTGGTCGGGCGGATACGACGATGGTGCAGGCTCCTGAGCCTGCTGTACAGCGGAATTGGCCAGAGCAGGGATTCCCACTGGGGAAATACGGACCCTACCCTGAGGAGATGACGGCTAAAGCCAATGAACAATTAGACAACTTTGCAAAGATCCTGGAAAGCCGGGGCGTCCGTGTCGACCGGCCTACTCCACTCGATTACAGCCAGGCTGTTCAAACACCCGATTGGAAACAGGAAACGATGTTCGGCTGCATGCCTCCCCGGGACCTCCTGTTGACGGTCGGACATGAAATACTCGAGGCGACCATGTCTTTTCGCAGTCGTTGGTTCGAGTATTTATCTTACCGTCCGTTGTTGGAGCAGTATTTCAAGGACGATCCTGGTTTTCTCTATTCGGCTGCGCCCAAACCACGGCTGACGGAAGGTACATACAAGAAGGACTTTTACAAGAAATGGGAAACCCTGGCCGATGACGAGAAAAACAAGATCATCGAAAGCAGCGATTGGATATTGACCGAGCGCGAACCCTGCTTTGATGCCGCCGATATCGTACGCTTTGGCAAGGACTTGTTTGTGCAGAAGTCCATGGTCACCAACGATGCCGGGATCGACTGGTTGCGGCGGCACTATCCCGACCTTCGCGTCCATAAGGTGAGATATAAGGAAACCATGCCCTGGCATATGGACACAACTCTGGTTCCGTTACGTCCTGGCTTGGTGATGTTTAATCCTGTCCGGACGCCGTTGGAAAAGGCACAGCAAGAGTTGTTCGAGAAGAATGGCTGGGAGATCATCCTCGGCCCGAAATCTGTCCTTTCCAAGAAAAGACCGATGACATTCTGCAGCATCTGGTTGAATTTAAATATTCTTTCGCTTGATCCGAAGACGGTCTTCGTCGAGGCTAGTGAGGAACCAGTGATGGAATTGTTTGCCAAGCACGGAGTGGAACCCATCCCGGTTCCGTTCTATGAAGTTTCACCTTTTGGAGGTGGTCTGCATTGTTCCACAGCGGATGTTTACCGGGAAGGCAAATTTGAGGATTATTTGCCCAAGCAGGTGGATGGATTTTGAGCCAATTCAATGAATCCGGATGAGCTGCTCGACATTGCGTTGGATCTCGTTGCAAAAGGCAAGGCGCGAGGCGTTACCCTGCGACTCCTTGGTTCGCTTGCCATTCGAGCTCACACCCAGGGAACCAGCAAGGTGATCGATCTTCTCCAACGCGTTCCTACTCACGATATTGACTTTATCGGCTACTCGAGCGAGCAAGTCAATACTGATTCTATGTTCAAAGATCTCGGCTACGAACCTGATCCATCCGTGGCCTTCAGCCAGGAGTATGGAATACAGCGATTGATCTACCATAATAGACCTCAAGGGATAATGGCTGAGGTATTTCAAGATCAGCTCAGGATGGCTCACACCCTGAAATTCCTCGGCCGGCTGGAGCTGGATTCTCCCACCCTCAGCTTGGTGGATTTATTGCTCAGCAAATTGCAAATTCAAAAGATCACAGAGAAAGACATCAAGGACATGATTGCATTGCTGTCAGAGCACGGGCTGGGTGGTGAGGATCGAGAGCAGATCGATTCAAAATACTTGCTTAAACTAACCAGTGACGACTGGGGGCTCTATCATACAGCCAAAAGCAATTTGTACATCGTAAAAGACTGGGTGGATCAAATGGAGGTTCTGGATGCCTCATTGCGACAGGCGGTAAAAGCAAAATTGGAGCAAGTCCTCAACCTTATGGAGGCCGAACCAAAGAGCCTGCGATGGAAGCTGCGCGCAAAGATAGGGACACGAATCCGCTGGTATGAAGAAGTGGACGATGTCCGCCATAGCTATTGATAATTTGGATTGGATCAACTTCATTGAAACACGAAGTTAATACCGAAACTGAGATAGGAAGGGCTTTGTGATGACAAATGGAAGATTACAGGACAAAGTGGTCATCCTGACTGGGGGCACGTCCGGTATTGGCTTGGCAATTGTTCGGTTGTTCTGTAATGAGGGCGCCAAAGTGGCTATCGGCGCCAGGAATGAAAAAGTTGGTAATGAACTAGTGAAGGATATTCGCAAAAGCGGGCGCGGTGAGGCGTTTTATGTCAAGACGGATGTGACCCATCCCGAACAGGTTGAAAACTTGGTGAAACAGACCGTCGAGCATTTTGGGAAAGTGGATGTCCTGGTTGCCAACTCGGGTGTTCTGATCCTGGAATCGATCCTTGAGCTATCGCTTGAGGAATGGGAGCGAACGATCGCAACCAATCTGAGTGGTCAGTTTTACCTGGCGAAGTATGGCATCCCCGCGATGATAAAGTCGGATGGGAAAGGTAAGGCGGTCATCTTCGTCGGCTCGGAACTGGGTACGGTCGGCACAACGGGAGGGGCAGCCTACTGCGCCAGTAAAGGTGGGATCATTAATATGACCCGCGCGGTTGCTATAGATTGTGCCTCATACGGGATCCGCGTCAACTGTCTGGCACCCGGACCGATTGATACGCCCATGTTGCAAAGCGAGTTCACTCAAGCAAAAGATGGGGAAGCGGTTAAGCAAGCGCAGCTTCAGCCGTTATTGATCAAGCGTTTTGGAACTGCGGAAGAAATGGCTGAGGTTGCCTTATTTCTGGCTACGGTTAGTTCTTCTTACATGACGGGTGCGCTTGTGGTCGCCGATGGTGGTGCTACGACATGGTATGGCATGTGAAAAGCTATAAAGGCAAAAGGACTAATTTAGAGAGAATCGTAGCACAGGAATGATTTCATGCGAATTTATTATGCAACCGACTTGCATGGATCTGAAAAATGTTGGAAGAAGTTCCTTGCCGCCCCAAAATATTATCAGGCGGACGTTATTATCATGGGTGGAGACATCACCGGAAAATTCATTGTCCCTATTATTCATTTACCCAGGGGAGGGTTCGAAGCGACTTTCATGGGACAGAAACGGAAAATGAAAACGAATGAGGAGCTTGAAAAGTTAAAACAGCAAATTGCCAATACCGGACAGTATGTGTTTGACATTACTCCGGAACAATATGAAGAATACGATAAAAACCCTGCGTTACTCGATGATGTCTTCAGGAAACTCCTCCTGGAAAGAATGGAACAATGGATAGCCATGGCGGATGAGCGCCTTCAGGGGCAGCCGGTGCGTTGTTTTGTTACGGGGGGTAATGACGATATGTTTGAAGTGGATGATGTGATCGCCACGTCGAGGCTAATTGAAAATCATGATGGCAAGGTCGTCGAGCTTGCAGGTGGATTTGAGCTTCTGGGTCTCGGATACTCCAATATCACTCCCTGGAATTGTCCCCGCGATATCCCCGAAGAAGATCTGGCAGGCAAGATTGCCGCACTGGCTGATGGTATCAAGCATATGGAGCGGGCGATCTTTGATATCCATGTCCCCCCCTATGACACAGGCATAGATAAAGCGCCGGAGTTGGATGCAAACCTGCAAATGTCCATGTCTGCTACCGGTGAGCCAACGATGATCCCGGTGGGAAGTAAGGCAGTGCGGGAAGCGATCCTGAAATATCAGCCCATGCTCGGGACGCACGGGCATATCCATGAATCCAGCGGTGTCACCAGGCTCGGGAAAACAACACTGGTCAACCCGGGCAGCGAATATGCCGAAGGGATTTTAAGAGGTGCCTTGATTGAAATTGACCCGGGCAAAGGGCTTGTGAACGTTAATTTGGTGGCAGGATAACTGGAGACGAGACAGGAAAGCGAGGTGAACCAGGCAGCGAACTGTTTTGATGCACGGATATTGTTCATATAAATTATCTGCACATACTCTATAAAAGGAGGTTGCCATGGCTGAAGTGCGCACTGGAAAAGTTGGAGGGGGTGTGTTTGCAAGAAAAAGCTCCGGGCTGGTGAGAACGGTCAGCACATTCGATACCTTCTATTACTGCCTCGTCCAGCTAGCCGTGAGTTTCGTCGTTTTGAATATTGCCTTTTGGGTGTTCTATCCAGGGGCAGACATGGAGATCGCGGGGATTTTTGCTCTTGTCGTTGCCCTCCTGGAGGGTGTCACGTATGGTCTTTTTACCTCGGTCTATCCCCGCTCGGGTGGAGAATACGTTCCCCTTTCACGTGCCCTCCATCCGTTCATTGGTTTTGTTGCCAGCTTTGCAAACTCGTTCTGGCAAATCTACTTAACCGGGGTGTTGGTGGAGCAAGCTTGTTTTTGGGGTGTATCCCCTCTATTATCCACCCTGGGTCTTCAAACCGGTAACCAGACCCTCGTCAACCTGGGTTCGTGGTTCAATTCCCCACCAGGATGGTTTGTTTTTGGGGTTTTTGCCAGTCTTTTATTTTGCTACAACCTTTACAGGGGCATGAAGAGTTATTTCAAGATCCAGAAATGGTTGTTCAGCATCGCTTTGATTTGCTTCTTGATATTTATGGTTGTCCTGCTTCTGGGCGCCACCGGTGTGTACAACTTCCAGTTCAGCTTTGATAAATATTTCGGAACCGGTGCCTATACCCAGGTAGTTGAGCTCGCCCGCGCCGATGGGGCTGAACTTAACCCACCCATGAGCTGGAAATATACCATTTGGTTCGCCATCTGGCCGGCCTGGTCCTTCTTCTTCGCCGTGCTCTCCACAGCATTCAGCGGCGAGATCAAGAACGTTAAACGCGGTCAGTTGATAGCCATCCCGTTGGCTCAGCTCGTCGGCGGCATCCTGGTGATCCTCACGGGTGTTCTCGCCCGGTATGCCATCAGCAAGGAAGGCTTGCTTGCTCTTGGCTATGTTGGCGTTGTTGCGCCGGATAAGTTCCCCTTGTCTTACCCTTGGATTACGCTGCTCGCTTCCATCATGGCCGACAACCCCCTGCTTACGATCATTATTAATTTTGCGGTCATCGTCATGACCACCTACGTGGCCGCATCCACGTTCATCTATGGTACGCGTGGTTTGTTCGCCTGGGCATTGGATGGTATGGCACCTCAGTGGCTCGCCAAAGTTTCCGAGAAGTATCGCTCTCCGGTAAACACGATCATTGCCGCTGAAGTTGTAGTCATCATCACGATGGCCATCTACAGCTTCACGAGCTTTACCCGCTTCCTTCAGGGGATGGCCGGAATGGGCGTGGTGTTTTGCCTGTTTACGTTTACCGCGGCGATCTTCCCCTTCATCAAGCGCGAGGTGTATGAGACATCGCCAGCCCGGGTCCAGATCTTTGGCATCCCGGTAATGACCATTACAGGTTTGCTCGGCACGGCAGGCATGGGATATATCACCTACCGTGTCATCGTTGATTCCGATTTTGGCGCTAATGCACCCATCTCCATGGCGATGTTTATTTTAGTGTTTGTGGTCGGTGCCATCTGGTACTTCGTAGCCCGCGGGATCAGGCGCCGCCAGGGTATTGATATGGACAAGCGTTTCGAGGAAATCCCGGTCGAATAAATGTTAAGTTCACCTCTTTCGATTGAAGCCAATATGTGACAAAGAAGGCAATTTTATTCAAGAGTGAGTATGAAAAGAAATGAACACACTTTGCCGCTCAAGAAGTTACCGGAATATATTGAGGTGAACTTTATCAACCGGACTGATCCAAGCAAAGAATTGCCGGATGCACGTAAACGCAGGTGATGGACGCACACGGTGGTGGAGTTGAGTATCGAAACCTCTTATCGGTGGGAGCACCGTTCGGTTTTCAAGGCTGTCACGGTCTGCACCGGACACAGGAAGAAGAAAAGACAATGAGCCGTAACCAGCTGCTCGCCATCCTTCACCACCGTTGCTGCGTATCTGGATGGGAAACATTTTGATCCATTCACCAACCTACAAACGGGTGATTAATAACCCGATGGGTCTCATTCCAGTGGGACGGTTAAGGTTTGACCTTTTCCTGGTTAGTCTTGAAAGTTGATAGGAGCAAATAAATGTTAGCTGAACAAATGACCTGGATGGAATATCGAGATAAAGTAAAGCACAGCGTTGTCATCCTCCCAATGGGTTCGTTGGAGCAACATGGCCCTCACCTGCCTTTAGGTGTGGATGCTGTGATTCCAACTGGCTTCGCGAAGAAAGTGGCTGAAAAGATCGATGGGATGGTGTTACCCGCTCTGACCTATGGATATAAGTCGCAGCCCACAAGCGGCGGCGGACCGCTATTTCCCGGCACGACCAGTCTGGATGGCGAAACCTTGATCCACCTGATTTTGGATATCTTGCGGGATACCTACCGTCATGGCGGAAGAAAGTTCCTTTTATTGAATGGTCATTATGAAAATGTTGCCTTTGCGACCGAGGCTGTGGAGCTTTTTCTGAGGGAAGCCAGGGATATCAAGGCTGTCATCGTGAATTGGTGGGACCAGGTCCCTGAAGCGCTCATCCCTGAAATCTTCGCCGGCGCGGGCTTTCCCGGATGGGATACGGAGCACGCCGCGATCACCGAGACATCCGTAATGTTATTTTTTGCTCCGGAACTGGTTCGTAAAGATAAGATCATCGACGATCAGGCAAAACGGATCCCTAAATATTCCATGTTTCCACCGTCAAAAGACATCGTTCCTGAATCTGGCGTTCTATATAAAGCAACTTACGGTACACGTGAGAAGGGTGAGAAACTCGTAAATTCTGTGACGGACGCTATTGTGGAGATTGTTAAAAAGGAGCTTTAGTTCTGATGGATCTCATACAAGTCTGTACGAATGGAGGAGGTGGTGCATTAGAAATTGATCCAAAACATTGAAGGGAATGGTTCATTACTGAGAATGTTAACTAGCATCTAAATAAAAGGAGAAAGATGAGCAAGTCAATGAAGATAGTGTTCGTCCTGATCGCAGTCACTACTGTGATCCTCGCAGGGTGCCAGCCTGCAGCTGCGCCAGCGACCGAGGAAGCAGCCGGAAAAACCAAGGTAGCAGCCGTTTTCCCCGGGGTTGTTACCGACCAATCCTGGAACCAATTCGGTTATGAAGGTTTACAGAAGGCGGAAACGGATTGTAGCCTGGAGACCGCCTACACGGAATCGGTCACCCAGGATAAACAGCTTGAGACACTGCGCAACTATGCTGCTGAGGGTTACGACATCATCCTCGCGCATGGTGGTGAGTATGCCGATTCGATTAAAACCGTTGCAGCCGAGTATCCGGATCTTTGGTTTGGACTGGTCAATGGCGCAGGCGAAGGACCTAATGTCAGCTCCATGATCATCGGCTACAACCAGATGAGCTACCTGGCTGGAGCGCTGGCTTGCAACATGACCAAGACCGATCACATCGGTTTTGTGGGTGGTGAATCCATCCCGGTTGTTGATGCAGGCGCGGAACTATACAAAGAGGGTGCCCAAACCTGCGGTAAAGAAGTACAAGTTGACGTGGTCTACACGGGTGACTGGGCGGATGTGACTAAAGCTCGTGAGTCGGGTCTATCGCTGATCGCTGGCGGTTCAGATGTCCTGTATCACATTTTGGATACCGCGGATGCCGGCCTTATCGCGGCTGCTGAGGATGAGGGCGTTTACGCAATTGGTTTGTATCGCGACTCAAGCGCTTTGGGTCCAAAAGCCGTGATCGGATCTGCCATGGGCCATCCGGGCACCATGATCTACCAATTGGCGTGTGGTAAGGTTCCACAAGGCGAGAAAACCTGGTTGGATGTTCACACTCCAGATGGCGTCAATATCCATATGACTGATTTAGTTCCCGCTGATATCCAGGCCAAAGTCAAGGCCATTTGGGATGAAATGGTTTCGGGCGAGCTAACCGTCAAGAACATGGGCGAACCGTAGATCAATAAGAACCATGATCAGTCGTTTTATTATGGTATGCCGCTAAATCAACTGCCCCATCCCATAATTGATGGGATGGGGCAGGGTTTTTGGAGGAGATCCGTGGAATGGATCATACGAGTGAAGTCAGTGCTTTGAAGATGGTGGGGATCACCAAACGTTTTCCCGGTGTGCTGGCGAATGACCAGATCAACTTTGAAGTGAAAGCCGGCGAGGTTCATGGTTTGTTGGGTGAAAATGGCGCCGGTAAAACCACTTTAATGAAAATTCTCTACGGTTTGCACCAGCCGGATGAAGGCGAGATCCATCTTAATGGAGAAAAGGTAAAAATTCTATCACCGAGAGCGGCGGCTGATCTGGGTATTGGAATGGTTCACCAACATTTTATGCTGGTGGAGAATCTAACTGCTCTCGAGAATGTTGTATTGGGTCTCCCTGCGGCGCACCCGCCGCTTCTAGACCTTGAACCTGCGCGCCTTCGGTTTAAAGAATTGACCAGGGAATATGACCTGCGCCTGGACCCCTCAACGCCAGTATGGCAATTGCCGGTTGGCGACCAGCAGTGGCTGGAAATTCTCAAGCTGCTCTTCCGTGACGCTCGTTTAGTGATCCTGGATGAACCGACAGCTGTCCTGGCTCCCAAGCAGGCAAAGCAGCTCTTCCAAACTGTGCGTCGGTTAGCCGCGGAAGGACGAGCCATAGTCTTTATCAGCCATAAACTGGAGGAGATGAAAGAAGTGGCTGAGCGTGTGACGGTTCTGCGGGATGGGCATGTCGTGGGAACCGTGGATCCGAAAGTGGCCAAGCCGTCCGAGTTGGCTCAAATGATGGTTGGGCGGGATGTGTTCCTGTCCAGGCGTGAACGAAAAACCTATCCAGAGAAACGTGACCTGTTGGTCATCGAGGGTCTCAGTTGTCTGAATGACCGCAAACTGCCGGCCCTCAATAACCTGAACTTGACTGTGAAAAGTGGTGAGATCGTTGGCGTGGCTGGTGTGGACGGGAATGGGCAAAGGGAATTGGCGGAATGCATTTCCGGATTGCGCCAGTTTACGAGCGGATCCATCCTTATCAATGGCATTCCGGTTGATGGAGTCGTCAAGGATAATTCCCTTTTGGGATATGTTCCGGAAGATCGGCATAAAACTGGCTTGGTTCTAAATTTCACGGTAGAGGAAAATCTGTTTCTAAAAACGTTTGCAAAATTTCCTTATACGAAACGGGGATTCATTCAATGGCGGGAGATTCGGAAGAAAGCAGAAGCGATCATAAGAGAATTTGAAATTAGGACGCCAGGCTCTTCCGTCACTACGTATCATCTCTCGGGGGGCAATCAACAGAAAGTGGTGGTGGCGCGTGAGTTAAGTAGTGACCCGGCGTTAATGTTAACCTCTCAACCTACCCGGGGCTTGGACCTGGGTGCAGTGGAGTCAGTTCATAAAATGCTGCTTTCCGTGCGAAACCGGGGAGGAGCGGTTCTATTTATTTCAACAGAGTTGCCGGAAGTGATGGCTCTCAGTGACCGGATTATCGTTATGTTTAAAGGCCAGATCATGGGGGACTTGGTCGCTGAAGATGCAGATGTCAATCGAATCGGGGAATTAATGTTGGGACATCAGGAGGCGATGAAAACAATACCATGAGCGACAACGTGAAGAAACGAGACATCCTGGTTATCCCTGGTTTGGGTGGGATGGTGCTTTCAGGCGCCCGGCCGCTCCTCGCTATCCTCCTGGCCTTTACAGTTTCAGCGATTATGATCATCGCTCAAGGGGCTAATCCCTTTGAGGCTTATTGGGCTATGTTAAGGGGTTCGTTCGGCAGTGTAGCGGCATTAGCCAATACCTGCGTTCGAGCCGCCCCGCTCTTGTTGGGGGGGTTGGGGGTTGCCTTCGGTTTTAAAGCTGGGTTATTGAACGTTGGAGTGGAAGGTCAAATCTATGTCGGTGGGTCTGCGGCCGCTGCGGTTGGGCTCATGCCCCTGCCTGTTCCTCCCTGGTTACATCTTATCCTGGCGATTTTTGCCGGCTTCCTTGGCGGTGCAGCATGGGGATTGATCCCGGCTTATTTGAAAGCTTATCGTGGGATCAGTGAAATTGTCGTTACTTTGATGTTGAATTATGTTGCCATTCAATTTACCAGCTTGCTGGTTCATGAACCCAGCCCTCTGGCTGAGCAAGGCGCCTTTTTTCCTCAATCCCCACCCATACTACCAAGTGCACAACTACCCATCCTGATTAAAGGCACCAGCCTGCACATCGGGATCATCATCGGTGTGGTAGCTGCCTTGATCCTCTACTTGTTGCTGCAATACACTCCTTTTGGCATGCGCACCCGGATGACCGGACAAAACCCCGAAGCAGCCCGTTATGCGGGGATCAATGTGCGGAGGCAGATCGTCATCGTCTTATTGGTGAGCGCTGGTATGGGAGGATTGGCAGGCATGGGTGAAGTTCTGGGTTTGAAACTCAGATTGTACGATTATTTCTCGGGTGGGTTGGGCTATGACTCGATCGCTGTGGCATTAATTGCCAACAGCAATATCATCGGCGTGGTCCTCTCCGCGTTTTTCTTCGGCGCCCTGCGCGCCGGTGCGGGAAAGATGGAGACTGCCGTCGGCATTAAAACCCCGATCGTGCAGGTCATTCAAGCCCTGGCAGTTCTATTTGTGATCATGATTGGTTTTGCTGAATATACCCGCGCGGCTCGAAAAGAGAAGCAACAAAAACAACTGGAGGAGGTATCTGTAGATGGACCTTAACTCAATAAATGAATTCCTGGCTGCCGCCATCAGGATGTCAGCTCCTCTCATGATCGTTGGCGCCGGAGCGCTTTTTACAGAGCGTACTGGGGTATTTAATATCGGTCTCGAAGGAACCATGTTAGTTGGATGCATGGCAGCAGTTTACTTCAGCCTGCAAACGGGAAACCTTTGGTTGGCTACCTTGGGAGCGATGTTCGTGGGAGGGTTATTCGGTCTTGTCCATGCTTTTCTAACCATCACCCGGCGTGCAGATCAGATCGTTGCCGGAGCTGCAATTAATCTCTTCGCTCTGGGGATCACCAATTTGCTAAACGGTCCGCTTTATGCGGGATACGAGTACCGGCCTCGCGTTACGTTGTATCCGGTGATAGCACCCGAAGCGTTACAGAACCTTCCCATCCTCGGTCCAATCCTTTTTGCCCAGCCGGTAATTGTGTATTTTGCCTTTATCATACCCATCCTCGCTACCTGGATCCTGTATCGCACCACCTGGGGACTGGCAATTCGCGCGGTCGGTGATCACCCCCATGCTGTAGCAACTGCTGGACTGTCAGTGTATGCACTTAAGTACATCGGTGTAATCACCAGCGGTGTGTTTGCCGGTCTGGGCGGCGCTGCGCTAACCCTGGCTGACCTGGGTTTGTTTGCTCCCGGGATGACAAATGGTCGCGGCTTCGCGGTTTTAGCGGCCTTCGTGGTCGGCAAGTGGAATCCAATATTGGTCGCAGCCGCTTGCATTCTATTTGGGTCAGCCGACGCGCTCCAGCTGCGTGCTCAAACGATTCAATTGGCCATTCCTTACCAGGTCTTTGTCATGCTGCCCTACTTGCTCACAATTGCCGCCTTGGCCGGCCTGGTTGGTCGGACCGTGGGTCCAAAGACCGTTGGAAAACCATACGATCCCGAAAGTATTTAGAAGGTGTTGTGGGTCGCCTGCCTGAAAAAACAGATTAAGTTGGGTGTCCAGAGTTAAGATTCCAGATGGTGAGGCGATCTTATCCTAGAGAGAAGGAAAAAAATCACATTTACTCGTTAATCAAGACCCAGGCGAATAACAGAAATATCCACTGCGGGTTGTTGCAATTCTCAAGGAAGCCGTAGGAAAGGAAAACGGAGATGGTTACCAGGAATACGTCAGTCCATAGTTCAACCGGGAAGCTTACACGCGTCCTGCTGGGCAAGCCAACCTACCATGCAGTAATACCGGTAAGTGATGTTGCACGTGATTTGATGGATGGTGGGATTGATCAAAAAATGGCGGATAAGATCAGCCAGCATAAAGAGTTTGAAGATGTGTTTCACCAATTGGATATCGACATCTGCTGGGTGGAAGTGGAACCGGAAAAATTACCCTGGCAGATGTTTACCCGGGATTTTGGAGTCAATACACCCGATGGCGTGCTGGTGGGACGATTCCGTTATCTGGAACGCAAAGGCGAAGAAATCGCCGCCAAACGGTCTTTGGAAAAAATGGGCGAGAAGGTCCTGCCCAAACAGATCACCTGGGGTGCCATGGAAGGCGGAGACACGTTTTGGTTGAACGAGGAAATCCTCGTAATCGGTAATGGCAACCGCAGCACTTATTCTGGATTTGAAGATGCCAAAAAGATCCTGGCTGAATATGGCCGGCGCGTGTTTGTCATTGAATTTCTATCCAAGTGGAACCATCTGGACAACAATTTTGGGCCGCTTGCTGATAAATTAGCCATCGTGAACATCGACGCAGTGCCGGATTATTTTATTGGCATGCTGGACGGTTTGGGTTGGGAGCTGATCAAGGTGGCCGGGGAATATGGTCGCACCTGTGAGATCAATGTGCTTGCTCTTGGAGAGGATCGGGTCCTTTCGTTCCGCGGCAACCGTCTTAACGATGCCATGAAAGCTCATGGACTGAAGGTATACGACCCCGAATATAGGATCTTCACAGCCCACGGAGGTGGGATCCACTGCTCCTCGTTTGAATTGGAAAGGGAAGGCTAGGAGTTTTGTATCTGGGGAGGGATGAATTGTTGATTAAAGATCTTGGAACACTGAACCAGACCGTAATCAGCATTGTCGCAGAGGATACCATTGCTTTTGATACTCCCTTCTGGGGGCGCTTTGGATTATCCATGTTGTTGGAATTGGTCACCGATGCCTCGGCAACAGAAATCCTTTACGACACCAACTCGGCTGCTGCACCCATTCTGCACAATCTGAATATTCTCGGAAAATCGCTGAAAGAGATCAGCGCAATTTTCCTCTCGCATTGTCATTACGATCACACGGATGGTCTGGCAGGAATTCTGGATGCCCTCGGTCATCCAATTTCTGTCGTCGCGCACCCGGAGATCTTTCGCCCTTGTTTTGAAATGAATCCGGATGGGATTCGCCAGATTGGCATCCTCGGTCATGGTCGCAGCGAGT
>Ga0154778_1108_pt1 | contig 18700 bp, 14 predicted proteins | sample Rifle2008BG16ft_FD_105786 | JGI IMG/M metagenome (GOLD analysis project Ga0154778, IMG submission 105786) | Chloroflexi bacterium RBG_16_51_16 | reverse complement strand
CCAGGCGCGCCCGGTGGAACATCTCCACTCTGGACGTAATCTTGGAGGACGTGGCGCTCCTCGACACTGGCGCGGTCAACCCGAACCGAGCCATTGCAGGCTAGCACGAACCGATAATGAGCGACCGTTGTGCCCCGTACCAACAATCCGTAATCGTCACCGTCCCGGCAGAGAAGGGGCTTAGCCTTGATCTCTGCGTAAAAATCAGAGAACACCCGGTCGTCGCGAAGGCTCACCATGTAAGCGCCAGGTTGAACGCCGAGGATGATTTGGTTGTCCTTGATGGCTGCGCTTACTTGATCTGAAGTGGCGAGGCTCCAGGTTTTGGGATTTGCGAAGTTATCCGTAAGGAGGATCCTGCCAAAATTTGGCAGGATTTCGGGTGGGGTGGACTTTGTGGCCAGAGCCTGGACGATCGCGGTGGGTGAGGCTGGGAACCAATCAATCGTGGGTGATGGAGAGGGTGTGTCGGAGGGTGGTATGGGTGTAGGTATGCTTAACTCCAGGGCTGCGCACCCTGCTGCGAGGTATGCCAGGACCAGAGTCAGGCCGGTACAGGTCTTAAAAAGTTTAGGCACACTTTTAGGACGCCGCAATCCCTGTAGATCTGAAGCGCTGTGATTCATCTTTTTTTCAATTCACGAGATCAGCAGAAAAAAAGTGAGAAGATTCAGGTCGAACGATGACAAAGGGCTTGTCGATTCATCGTACAATAAAGCCGACTTCATTCTAGCATACAGGAGCGCATCCATGGGCGATAAGCAGGTGCTGGTGACAGGTGCGTGCGGCGAGATAGGTCAGGCGCTCGTACAAGGACTTGCAAAACGCGGCGGATTCCGGATTGTTACTTCCGACCTTATGCCGCTGCCCGACTCAATCAAGTCATTGGCAGCCGAGCACGTTCAAGGGGATTTGGTATACAAGGTCAAGAACTTTTACGATTACGATTTCGAAATGATCTTCCATTTGGCTGCATCGCTTTCGTCTAAGGCAGAGGTGGCCACGGAGGAGGCCCACCGGATCAATGTTGAGGGCACAATGCAGCTGCTCATGCTGGCTGCCTATCGGTCTGAAAAATATGGCAAGCCGGTCCGTTTTTTGTTCCCCAGTTCAATTGCAGCATATGGAATGCCGGATCGGGCCGAGAAGAAAAAAGCCGGACGGGTAATGGAAGGCGAGTGGAATACACCTCACACGATGTACGGCTGCAATAAATTATATTGTGAAAAGCTCGGGGTTTATTACAGCCGGTATTGCGGTCAGCGGCATCTGGATGAACATCCTCCGGTCATGTGCGACTTCCGCGCCATCCGCTTCCCCGGCTTGATTAGCGCCTTCACACTTCCCAGCGGCGGCACGAGCGATTACGGGCCGGAAATGCTGCATCAAGCCGCCCAGGGCAAACCCTACTCGTGTTTTGTTCGCGAAGATACCCGGATCTCTTTCATGGCCATGCCGGATGCAATCAAATCCATTCTCATGCTCTCGGAAACCCCTCGGGAGAAGCTAAACCACACTGTCTATAACATTGCCGCCTTTGCACTCACCGCAGGTGAGTTTCGGGATAGGGCTGTAAAGGCCTTCCCTAAAGCGCAGATCACATTCGAACCCAATCCGCGGCGCCAGGGGATCGTGGACTCGTGGCCTGAGGATGTTGACGACACGCTTGCCCGTACCGAATGGGGCTGGAAACCGGATTACAATGCGGATCGCTTTTTCGACGATTACTTCCTGCCTGAGATCCGTAAAAGATATCGGAATTAAAAAAACAAAAGCGGCGCTCAGCGCCGCTTTTTGACTTTAAGGAGGTGTCTCAGACATCCAAATTCCTAACGCTCTTGGCGTGGGTCTGGATGAACTTGCGCCGTGGATCGACCGCATCGCCCATCAGCATATCGAAGGTTCGGTCTGCTTCCGTCGCATCTTCGATCGTAACTAAAAGCAAGGTGCGGTTTTCGGGATTCATGGTAGTTTCCCAAAGCTGGTCGGGATTCATCTCACCGAGACCCTTATATCGGGAGATACTGGCTTTAACGTCAGCGCCAAGATCCTTCAAGATCTTGTCTTTTTCCTTCTCACTATAAGAATACTTGATCTGGTTCTTATGGGAAATCCTGTATAGAGGCGGTTGGGCGATATACAAATGTCCCTGTTCGATTAAGGTAGCCATGTAACGGAAGAAAAAGGTCAACAGCAGAGTTCGGATGTGGCTGCCGTCAACATCTGCATCCGTCATGATGATGATGCGGCCGTAGCGCAGTCCCTCCAGGTCGAAATTATCTCCGACGCCCGTTCCGAGCGCCGAGATGAGCGCCCTGACCTCGTTATTACCCAGGATCTTATCCAAGCGGGCACGCTCTGTGTTCAAGATCTTGCCCCTGAGCGGCAAGATAGCCTGAAAGTGGCGGTCGCGACCCTGCTTGGCTGATCCGCCGGCCGAGTCGCCCTCAACGATGTATAGTTCAGTTTTTTCGGGATCCCGTTCGGAACAGTCTGCCAGCTTGCCGGGGAGGGTTAGCGATTCCAGGGCCGACTTGCGGATCACCAGGTCGCGTGCCTTGCGCGCCGCGTCCCTGGCGCGGGCTGAGGTCAGGCATTTGGCCACAATAGCTTTCCCTGCCTGCGGGTTTTCCTCAAGGAAGCTGCCGAAAGCCTCACCGGTCACCTGGGTGACATAGGTTTGTACTTCGGGATTCATCAACTTGACCTTGGTCTGCGATTCAAACTGCGGATCGGGGTGTTTGATGGAAACGATTGCAGTTAATCCCTCCCGGGTGTCGTCACCGGTGAAATTGGGGTCCGCATCCTTTAACAGACCGCTCTTTCGGGCATAATCGTTGATCACTCTTGTGATCGAAGATCGCAGTCCGGTTAGATGGGTGCCTCCATCGATCGTGTTGATCGTATTTGCGAAAGAGTAGACCGATTCAGTATAAGCGTCCGTGAATTGGATGGCGGTCTCGATGCCAACGCCGTCCTGGTCCTTCTCGACATGGACCACAGGGTGAAGCGTTTCCCGGTTGCGATTGAGATATCTCACGAAAGAGGTAATGCCGCCTTCAAAATAGAAAGTCATCTGGCGGTCGGTGCGCTCGTCCATGAATTGGATGGTCACGCCGCGTGTAACAAATGCCATCTCGCGGAAGCGTTGGACGAGAGTGTCGAACCGGTAATCGATGTCCTCTTTGAAAATCTTGGGATCGAACTTGAACGTTACCTTGGTGCCAGTGTCGTTAGCCTTGGTCTTGCCCGTGGCTTTGACATCCGCTTTGGGCTTACCCCGTTCGTAGCGTTGATAATAGATCTCTGAATCACGCCTGACCTCGACCTCGCACCATTCTGATAACGCGTTGACTGCGCTTACTCCCACACCATGCAGACCGCCGGATACTTTGTAGCCGCCGCCACCAAACTTGCCACCGGAGTGCAGAGTAGTCATCACCACTTCGACGGCGGATTTTTTCATTTGCGGATGAATACCCACCGGAATTCCGCGGCCGTTGTCCGTCACGGTCACGCTGGAATCCGCATGGATCCCAATGTCGATACGCGTGCATGCGCCAGCGAGAGCTTCGTCGATGGCGTTGTCCACCACTTCATAAACGAGGTGATGGAGTGCCTTGATGTCAGTACCGCCTACATACATGCCTGGGCGTCTGCGCACAGCTTCCAGTCCCTCAAGGACTTGGATGCTGCTGACATCGTAGTTGTTTTTATCCGTCGCCACTAAAACCTCCAGATGCTCGATTCGATTGCAAGGATTGGGACGAGCAGCCAGAAATAATTATCAAACCTGCCTGGTTACAGTCCGACTGGCTTTTAATCGTTCCATCACGGTTTGCAGCCAGGCGGTCATATCCCGATAATAAATAAAACTGGCTGCCAGTAATGCGGTGGTGATGAACGCATGGCCAAGGATGCCCACAACGGTCATCCAGGATTCGGGTGAAGGGATGCTCCAGACAAAGTTCAAACCGAAACCCAGGAGGAAGATCGTCAGCACAAACATGCTGCTGGTCGGCAGGGTAAAGCGCGCCATCTGTGCACTGCTTATGATGGCCACTAAAAAATTCTGATTCTTGATAAAGATTCCATGCGGCCAGAAAAACATGGGTACGATCAGCCACATCGAAAGGAAACTCGCTCCAAGGATGACGATCTGAGCCAGGATCGAATTGACCTGAAAAAGCAAGGCAACAAATAAGAAAACCGGCAGTCCAATAGCCAGTGTCAATCCTGTCCAGACGATTGATAACAATACCGTTTGAGCAACGGCCTTAAGGGTTCCTGGAAGTTGTTCCTGTAAATCAGGAATTGAAAATCTGGCAACCCAGCGAAAATATAAGCCACCGCCTACCCAGCCTAAAAAGATCAGCAAACCCATCCAGAGGATCAGGTCGCCGCCGGTCACCTGCCAAATCGTTGGAAGCCCCAGGGGTGTTTGGGGAAGGTTGCGGGCGAACATCAGACTTGATATTCCAACCGGGATCGTTCGTAAAAGCCAGAAGAGATTGAACTGGGGTACCATATTTTTGTACCCCTCCATGAGTTGTTCGAGGTCCGCAGCAGAAATTCCTCCGGCTTTCCAAATAGCCATCATCTCGGATTGGAGGCTTAGGAACAGGCGCTCGAGGCTCAAGCGCGGACCAAGCCATAAGAACACGTCCAGCATCAAGGGCAGCAGGATGGCAGCCAGATTCGTACTGATCACATCAAAGCCCGCCCGGATGGAATGAATGATTCCGGGTGGTGGTGGGAGCGATTCTGTTTTCGGCGTGACCATAACCAGTCGATTCTACCATACCGGTTTTCCTAACATTCCTGGGCTTTATATTCACCAGAAGATAATCAATTGGTCGTCTCTCCAACTTATTTATGTAGGTGGGACCTTCACTGTCCAGGACTTCAAGCTCGGTAATAATTACTGAGCCATCAAGGAGAATTTACAATGGGCTTTAATGATTCTGCCACCATGATTGACTCGTTAATGGGCAGGCTGGATTCCAGCCTGAAGGTTACATCAGCATTTGACCAGATCAAAACGTTGCCATTGATCATGCGCACGAGTTCCACATTTCCATTACGCATTATCAATGGATATGGACCTACCGTCCAGACAGCCTGCTTTCCATCGACAAGGGTTTCCTGGTAAATGCTCGGTCTAAACTTCTCCAATACCCAACTACCTTCAGGAATTATCTGAAGGCTCATGCGGACAATTTCCGGATTTGGTTTTTCGAACCAGATGAGAAAGACCATTTTGCCGTTTGTATCCTGGACAAATACCCGATCGGGCTTGCCGAGACCATCAGGTAATGATGGCAGAAGGATGGGGAATTCAACGCTGTTCTGAGCTTGCTCAAGACTCATTTCGCCGGTTAGGTTTTCCACATCGGTGAATAGTGGAAGATGACTGGCAGCCGTGGCTGTCCGCTCAAGGATGTCCTCTGGTAATCCAGTGGCAGTATTTTCAGGGTTGGCTTGTGGTTCTTCATTTGTCGGCAGAAAAATGCGGACGACGCCTATCTGGATAAAATCCAGGATCGCTGCCCGGACAGGTGGAATGAGCCCAAGCGTGATAACCAGTAATAGGACTATGATCCCCACCTGGAGCAGACGTCGCGTAATCCTCGCTTGGGATGGCGGCTTTTGGATTCTCGATAATACTGGATCAACCAAGTCCGGTGTGTGGGGATAGACCATTCTTTTTGCGAGCGCAAAAAGATAATCTTCAGTAGGCTTCTTCATTCTGCCAATCCTTGAAAGAATGCAGGATCATTCTCATCTATGGTCTTCCGCAGTTTAATCAACGCCCGGTTGAGGCGGGATTTAACGGTTCCTTCGGCGATCGTCAAAGCCTGCGCAGTCTCGGTTATGTTAAGTTCGAGGAAAAAACGCAAATAGATGATCTGTTGGTCTGCAGGATTTAGTCTTTGTACCGCTCTCCACAGATCAGCGCCCTGCCTTTCGATCAAACTTCTATTTTCTATGTCATTTCCGCTGGGGGGATTTTCCAAGAAACCGCGCCTGAGGGCAGCCAGGTAACGTCCGACCGAACGGCGCTGGTTTCGAGCCAGGTTCGCCGCGATTTTAAGCAACCATGGTCGAAGATGTCGTGAGACATCGAACTGTGCCAAGTGACTCCAGGCGCGCACGAACGTCTCCTGGGCGATATCCGCAGCCTCATCCGGATCACCGATCAGGAGATAGGCAAGGCGGAAGACCTGTTCCTGGTATGTCAGAATCAAAGGCTCCCAGGCGGCCGTGTCTCCGTCTTTAACGCGCTGGATGAGGGTTATTTCATCCAATCAGGAATTTCCGGAAGGATCCACTTTGAACAAGATACACCACTAAAGCATGTAAAGTTCCATCTTACCCAATATTAGCCGTTTAATAATTCATGGCAACCATTAGCAGGCTGCTTCGAACCCTACGAACCCTAATCATCAATTATTTTCACCGGAATTTGCGTTTAAATCATCATGTTTTTGGTTTTCTGGCATACCCCCAAGGGTAGGTTGACCAGACTTTTGTTTGCTCTTACAATACTGTCATGGTTTACAGTTCGCAAACCGCTGGAATGAACCCATATTTTGGCGGGTTCTATCGTCCAGACCACGATCCACCCCTCTATCCTCCGTTCCACGCGCCTGTACTGCCTTAATTGTTTGTGAGTTACACCCGGAGGAAAATCCAATGAGTACACCTTTTATTTCAAAGCGCGCTGCGCTGTATGCAGATGTCCCTGACGATAAATGGAACGACTGGCGCTGGCAATTAAGCCACCGCCTTAATACCGTGGAGGAATTCGACAAGGTCCTTCCTCTGACCGATTCTGAGAAGAAAGCCTTGAATACCACCGGCCTCTTCCGTGTCGACATCACACCTTATTTCATCTCCCTGATCGATCCAGATGACCCGGATGATCCGGTGCGCAAACAGGTGATCCCTGTGGCTGAAGAGCTGCAGAGTTTCACTGCCATGATGGAAGACTCGCTGGCCGAAGACCGCCACTCACCTGTACCCGGTCTCGTTCATCGTTACCCGGATCGCGTGCTCATGCTCGTGACTACGCAATGCGCCTCGTACTGTCGTTACTGCACACGCTCCCGGATAGTCGGTGATCCAGGGCAGACTTTCAACCGCCAGGAGTTTGAGCTCCAGATCGAGTATCTTAAACGGACCCCGCAAGTCAGGGATGTACTCCTCTCGGGTGGTGATCCACTGGTGCTTGCTCCGAAGATACTGGAGGAACTGCTCAGCCGGTTGCGGGAGATCCCGCATATTGAAATCGTCCGCATCGGATCAAGGGTACCGGTATTCATGCCCATGCGGGTGACGCAGGAACTCTGCGACATGCTGGCAAAATTTCATCCTTTATGGTTGAACATTCATGTCAACCATCCCAATGAGATCACGCGTGAGCTGGAAGACGCGTGTGATCGGATGACGCGCGCCGGAATACCACTTGGGAATCAATCGGTTTTGTTGGCGGGCGTAAATGACTGCGTGCATATCCAGCGCGATCTGGTTCAAAAGCTGGTGCGCATTCGTGTCAGGCCATACTACCTGTATCAATGTGACCTGGTGGAGGGTGCCGGTCATTTCCGCACACCGGTAGCCAAGGGAATCGAGATCATCGAGGGATTGCGCGGTCATACTTCCGGTTATGCTGTTCCGCAGTTCATAGTGGACGCTCCGGGTGGCGGCGGAAAGATCCCAGTGATGCCGAATTACCAGGTTAGTGCGTCGGATCATAAGATCATCCTTCGCAATTACGAAGGATATATTACGACGTATGAAGAACCTACCGAATACCAGGCTCACGATCCGGCTACCTGCAAATATTGCCAAAATAAAAGGCTGGAGCCCGGTCAGTCGGGCATTACCGGCTTGCTGGATGGTGAACAAATGTTTATTAAACCGGAGGGTTTCGACGAACTCCATGATCGCGGCGGCATCCAACATCGACTGAAGGACCCTTCGAAATGGGTGCCGCTTGGAATTGGTCCGGGAGAATCGAATCCCAAATAACGCACAATTAGAGATGGCGGTCAATCCAACCGAGTGGATTGGTAGAACTTGATCTTGATGACCCGCCATCCAGAACGCAAGGAGAAAAAAATGCAAAACCCCTTTCGGCTGATCCCCGCCCTGCTGGCGTTTATATTGTTCGTCAGCGCCTGTGCTCCCAGCGAAAGCCCGGAGGAAGTCGAAGCGAGGATTGCCACATCGGTGGCGATGACGGTTGCCGCGCAAGGCCAGGTCGGAACCTCCGTAGCCCAAACTTTGACCGCCCAAAGCACTCCATTAGCTTCACCGACCTCAACTTTGAGAGTTACGTCGACACCTATTCAAACCTTTACACCTCTGCCAACAGCGACTCCATTCACTTCTTCCGGAGGCGGAGGAGGTGGCGGTGGGGGTGGTGGTAGTGGAGGAAGCTCAAGCACAACCAGCTATGCTTGCGCATGGGTGGGGCAGAAACCCAATGACGGATACAAGGTTAATCCCGAGGTTTCGTTCGATGTGGTGTGGACCGTAAAGAACACTGGCACGAAGCCCATACTTGTCAGTGAATCCTACCTGAGCCGCACCGGCGGGGATCCGATCTCAAACACACCCAACTTGTTCCTTGCCGAAAATCTAAAACCCGGCAAGACTGTCAATTTCAGGATCGAAGTCCAATCGCCTGTTCTTTTTGACAATGACGAACACATCTTCATCACGGTATGGTCACTGATCGTTAACGGCACCAAGCTGTGCAAGGTGGATTTCGGGATGCGGGTGCAGAGACCGCCGTGGTAGATTTGTTTATTAAAGAAACTGTATGATTATATAAATGATGGTTTGCAAAGCCGGGTAAAGTCAGGGTGAGGAGAAAATCCATTGAACATTTCCAACCGGATCCATCTCCTGGCATGCGTGCTCCTCGCGGGTTGTGCACCCTTGCTTGCACCTCCACCCGCGCCGACGCTGGACCCAGGATTACTCAATTCCATCGTGGCTCAAACCGCCAACGCAGCTTCAACTCAGACAGCCTCGGTTAGGATTGAATCACCAACTACTCTTCCGACCTCGACCCTGTTGATTACGACCACACCTAGTCCAGTCCCATCCTTAACACCCACCTTCATATTTATCCTTAGTACACCAACCAAGCCATCTGCAACTGCGGCGAGCTCCGGCGGTGGGGGAGGCGGTGATTATGATTGTGATGTGTTATCCCAGTTACCGAAAAATAACACGGTTTTCTCGCCCGGTGTTGATTTTGAAACCCGTTGGCAGGTGAGCAACACAGGCACTCGCATCTGGAATAAGGATAATATCGATTACCGTTATGCAAGCGGTGATAAGCTGCATAAACAAGCGATTTATGATTTGAGCAAGGATGTGCCAGTTGGAAAGCTGGTGGATATTCTTGTGAAGATGAAATCGCCAGCAGACGCCGGTTCATATTCAACAACCTGGAACTTGAGACTTGGTAAAGACGCTTTTTGTACGATGAAATTGACGATTATTGTTGAATAAGTTGGGTTTGGAGGATACTGATTTCTTCGATCAGCTTCTCAGCCTCGCTCCGACCGCCTGTTCCAGCTTTTTAACGATCGCATTTCGAATATCCGCTGCCTCTGCATCGGTCAATGTCCTATCCGCAGCCTGATAGGTTAGGCTGTAAGCCAGACTCTTTTTACCTAAACCGATTTGCTCACCTTGATAAACATCGAATAAGCGAGCATGGGTAACACTTCCGCCTCCGCCTTCGAGGATCAGGGATTCAACCGTCGAGGCAGGGATGGATTCATCCAGTATCAGCGCTATATCCTCATAAATTGCCGGAAAATCAGGCACTGGTTCGATCCCATATACGGACGGGATGGAGCGCAAAGCCTGAAGGTCAAACTCCGCAGCCATCACGGGGGCTTCGCTTAAATCATAAGCCGCTTTAACCAAGGGATGCACCTCACCGAATACCGCGACTGTTTTGCCACCAACTTTAACTTCCGCCGATTTACCGGGGTGTAAAAAGCCTGCCGTATCGATATCCGCATAGGAAATGGGAGTGAACCGGAGCGCACTGAGGATTAGTTCAATGCGTCCTTTTAGATCAAAGAAATCTAACCAAGGTAAATCCTTCACGTCCCAGGAGGTGTGTTCCCTTCGGCCGCTCAAAACCATGGCCAGCATACTTCTTTCTACAGGGGGTTTATTTTTCACCGGCTCGAAGATCGGACCTATTTCAAAGAGTGAAATGGTTTCCCTGAAGTTGATATTTTTTTCAAGGGCCTCCAGGACCGAGGCAGTCAGGCTGCGACGTAAAACACTGCGTTCAGGCGTGGTGGGATTGGCAATCACTGCATAGTCCGGGTCCTGCCGGCTGCCCGGACTTAACACCCGCCTTTCACGTTCGATGGATGTAAGCCGATATCCGACGACTTCCTGGAATCCGACCGCCACCAGGATGTCCCGCAAATGCTCTTCCCATTCAAAAATCGGGTTTCCAATTTGAGGTGGCAACTTATCCGCCATGCGGGTTTCCGGGATTCGATCGTAACCATAAACGCGTGCCACTTCCTCCAGAACATCTGCCAGGCCGACGAGGCCCTCACCGATGTCCATGCGATGATCCGGTGCGGTGACGCGCACTGCTGACTTCGTAAGCACACATTTAAATTCTAGACGACTGAGGAGCCGTGCAATTTCACCTACTTTCAGATCGATACCGAGCAAGCGTTTCACGTCGGTAGGCGATACCTGCACCGTTGGATTTTTGGGTTTGAGCGGATATTCATCCACAAGACCTGGCGCAACCTTGCCGCCTGACCATTCTGCCATCAGCTGCAAACCGCGGCGGACGCCAACCTCCGCCATGGCTGGATGAACTCCTCGCGAAAATCGAAAGGATGCCTCGGATGGCAGGTTATGCTCCTTAGCCGTTCTTCGGATATTAATGAAGTTCCAGGCTGCCCCTTCCAATAGAACATTGGAGGTACTGCGTATTCGCTGGCTGGCTTTGCCTTGTCTGGATTTTGGATCGATGACCTGCTGGTTGTCTTCGGTATGCATCTGCGTATCTTCCGGATTAACAACATCCAAGTTCTTATTGGACGCGTCATAAACCTCGCTTACAGCACCGCCCATGATTCCGGCGATGGATAAGGGACCTTTGGAATCACACACCAGCACGTGTGATTCGTTGAATTTACGCGATACACCATCCAGGGTAGTCAATTGCTCCCCTGCTCTGGCTCTTCGCGTGCTAATCTTGATCTGTACAGATCGGCCTGCCCGATCCGTGAGGACATCATAATCAAAGGCATGCAGAGGCTGACCCAGTTCAAGCATGGCGTAATTGCTTGCATCAACAATGCAGTTGATCGGGCGCATGCCTGCCAGCTTCAAACGCCGCTGCACCTGATAAGGACTCGGTTTGATTTCCACATCCCGGATGAACCCAAGAACAAACCGGGGATTGAGTTCCGGCTCATTAACTTTTATGGTTACCGACTCTTTTACCGGTGATCCACTGGTTTTCAATTGGATGCGCGGCTGAATTAATTTTCTTCCAGTTAACGCGGCAAGTTCGCGGGCTACTCCAAGCACGCTGGCACACCGTGCCATGTTCGGTAATATTGCTATGTCAAGCACGGCGTCCCCCATGTAATCTGCCAGCGGCGTGCCTACCGGCGCATCTGCATCAAGCAGGATAATGCCTTCATGCTCGTCCGAGATGCCGAGCTCTTTTTCCGAGCATGCCATGGAGTACGATTCAACACCGCGGATTTTTGTCCGCCTGAGAGTCATCAATTGCCTTCCCTGAGCATGACCGTCGTAAAGGGTGGCGGCTTCCCTGGCATATGCGACTTTTATTGACTTCGCTAATTTCCCCCTGCCTTTATATTCAAAGAGGTTGGGCGCACCGGTAAGTACGACATGTTGCTGAATTCCATCGAAGAGGTCGCACAATACCAAACGATCTGCATTCGGATGCGGATCAACGGAGTAGATCTCTCCGACAACGATCTTGTCCTTATCCCAACCGATTCCGCTGGTCTTGAATTCGTGCTTGCTTTCAGAATCTGTAGCCGCCACTTTGGATTTGGGTAGTGGCAAGCCGGCATAGATGATTTCCTCGACTTCGAGGCCAGCCAGAGTGAGCATTCGAGCAATATCTTCGACGGAAAGCCCGTCAATTTTTATGAAATCTTTAAGCCAACCGATGGGTAGTTTCATTAGAACTGCTCCAAAAAACGGACGTCATTACCCCAGAAATAGCGGATGTCTTCGATCTTGTAACGAAGCATCAACTGACGCTCTGGTCCCATTCCCCAGGCGTAGCCGGTGTAACGCCGCGGATCGTAACCCCCGTTCTGCAGGACCAGCGGATGAACCATTCCACAGCCAAGGATCTCCAGCCAGCCTGATTGTTTACAAACCGGGCAGCCTTTCCCACCGCAAACAAAACACTCCATATCCATTTCAGCTGAGGGTTCAGTGAAGGGAAAATAAGAGGCACGAAACCGTGTCCTAGCCTGCTGGCCGAACATACGGTGGGCGAAATCGGTCAGGGTCCCTTTAAGATCCGCGAAGGTGATGTGCTCACCAACCACGAGACCTTCCACCTGGTTGAACTGGATTTCTGTTCGGGCTGTGATCTGTTCATGTCTAAAGCACATTCCGGGCAGGGCGATTCGGATGGGTGGAGGTTGGGTGGGATTGGTCGCCGCGAATTCACGCATGGCCCGGATTTGACCTGGAGAAGTATGGGTGCGCAATAGAATCGGGTTCTCGCCCCGGCCGGCTGCCTCCAGGTACAACGAATCCTGCATTTCGCGTGCCGGGTGATGTGGAGGAAAATTCAACAATTGGAAATTCATCTCATCCGTCTCGACCTCAGGCGAAAGATAGACCTGAAATCCCATATCTGCGAGAATGGACAGCACCCGGCGAAGTTGTTGTGTTGAAGGATGCAGCCGACCGCGTTGAATGCTGCGCCCAGGCAGGGTGACATCCAGCTTCTCTTCCTCGAGAGATCTGGCAAGCACGGCAGACTTGATTTCGATCTGGCGTTGTTGCATGGCTGATTCCAAGGATGATTTAACCCGGTTTGCAGCCTGGCCGGCGCTCGGGCGTTCATCTTTGGACAGATCACCCAGATCGGAAAACCAGGTCATCAATGGTGAGCTGCGGCCTAAATGAGCCACCCGCCATGACTCCAGGCTGGTTTCATCCCTAACATGGGCAAGAGATTCCAGAGCGGTCTTTTCAATTTCACTCAATTTGTCGAGCATTTGATCTCCATCAATTTAAAACCGATCCCAAACATTATTAATTGAACTTATTCGCCATCCAATACAGAGCAAGCGTCATCTGTGGCAATCGAAAAACTCCCATCCCAAAACTGGGACGGGAGAAATTTCCCGCGGTACCACCCGCTTTGATTGTCTGTTGCGAACCAAACAGACAATCCACTTTACGCCGACGTTCATCGGCAGCTCTGATAACGCGTGCAGCGCGGCTCGGGCTACAAAACTGTTCGGCTCTTCACCCGTGCAGCTCGGGAGGGAACTTCAGCCACTTTCCACCTGGGTGGAGTCTCAATCCATGCTCCGCCTTCCCTGTCGGTTTTCCCTGGCTTACTTTCCACCGTCCTAGCTTTTATTCAAAAAATATTTGCAGTGATTATACATGAGGAGCAGGCAATTTGGAAATCGTCAAAGTTTCCTGCCTTGAGACGACTCGAAACCCCGATTGGTATAATGATTCCTGCCTGGAAATGAATAAGCCCATTCGTGTTGTGATCATCCTCATTGTACTTTGCGGCTTGATCGTGCCTCGCATTATGCAGTTAACAGACTTTACGGCTGCAGATGAGCCTTTCTGGCTAGTCGTCGGTGCTAATTACTACTACGCATTGACTCACTTTGAATTCGAGAACACGATCTATGAGTATCACCCCGCGGTGACCACGATGTGGATCGTGACCGCCGCCATGCTGGTTTATTTCCCAGAATATCGCGGTTTGATGAATGGATATTTCCAGCAGGAAAAGACCAGCTTTGACAGTTATTTGGTCGAACAGGGAAGAAACCCGTTGGATTTGTTAAGGTGGAGCAGGTTTTTCCAGGTGCTGGTCAATGTCGCTTTATGGGTGACGGCGTTCATTTTATTAAAGATTCTTTTGGATGAATTATCCGCCCTCGCTATTGTGCTTTTCGCATCATTCGCACCCTATTTATTTGGACAATCCCGTCTGCTGAACCATGAAAGCATGGTTGGATTGTTCTCACTAATCACTATTTTAGCCCTCACGATTTACCTGTTTAAGGGAAGGCATCCATTGCATCTCGTCCTCTCTGGAATGGCGGCGGCACTGGCAAACCTGACCAAATCTTCAAGCATTGTGTTGCTTCCAGTGATCGGGATGATTGTTGGTTATTGGTTTCTTCAAAATGGATTCGAAAAGGAAAATATCTGGCAAAAAACCAGGGCTGCAGCCGGTATCTTTCTTGGGTGGATTGGAATTACGATCCTCTTTTATTTCATTTTTTGGCCGGGTATGTGGGTAGCACCTGGAAAGATGCTTCATGAAGTTTATGGAAATGCATTCAGTTATGCGTTCCTTGGATCGAGGCTCTCCGTATCCGCCGGCTTGGAACCAGTCCGGTTCAGTTTGCCGGAAGCGCTTCGAAGCATGCTGGCTATATTGGTTTCCATCGCTTGGCGGACGAGTCCACTCACCTGGATAGGGGTCGTACTTGCCTTCATTGCAATCGTAAGTAAAAATCAACCGCGATCCCAAAAGATCCTAAAACCTTTTTTGTTATTTTTATTCCTGCTTACGTTTGCAGCCATCAGCATGTTTGCTGTCATCAGCGGGCGCGATCAGCCTCATTATGTTCTTGTTTCCTATGTCTGTTTTGAAGTGATTGCAGGTCTGGGTTGGGTGGTTTCCCTGGGATATTTATCTGACAAGCTGAATTCAAAACGTCCAACGATGATTCTAATAGCGCTGCTTGGCGTGGTGCTTGCTTTTCAAGCTGCTGGTTTGCTGTCCTTCCGACCTTATTACTATACCTATCTCAATCCCGTCCTCACCTTCAACAACAAGGATCAAGTTCCCGTTTTCTTTTACGGCGAGCGGATGGAAACGGCGGCTGCCTACCTTGCGGAAAAACCGAATGCGCAATTCATGACCGCCCTGGTATATTTTGGACGCTCGTTCAGTTATTACTTTCCCGGGGATACGTTGGTGTTTAAACCCGTCTTCTTCACGGACAAGTCGCAATTACAGGACAACCTGCGTAAATCGGATTACCTGGTTATTTATTCCGGATTGCATGAACGCCTTCCGATCTTGAATGAAATGACTCCGGAACATGTTATTGACTTAAACGGCCGGCCTTACCTGGAAATCTATCCGGTTTCAGGCGTTCCCCCAAGCTTCTACGAGAACTGATCCGACTGATGAACTTCCGAAGACTCCTCCTCTATGTCATTTTGCTGAGTTTGGTAATCGCTCCTAGATGGGCGAGCCTCAAAGCGTTCGTGACCGTGGATGAGCCCTTCTGGCTCTCGGTTGGCGCCAACTTTTATTACGCCTTGGGTCAGCGCGAGTTTCAGAATACGGTATATGAATATCATCCTGCGGTAACAACCATGTGGTTTGTTACCGGCGGATTCCTGATCTATTTTCCAGAATTTCGCGGGTTCGGCCAGGGTTATTTTGATGTGGACAAGGATAAGTTCGATCCATATCTGTTGGATCATGGAAAGTCCCCCTTGCAATTGCTTTTTTTCTCCCGTTTGCTTCAACTCCTATTGATCACTCTAATTGTCCTGATTATCTTTCACCTGTTGTCACTTTTGGTGGGAGATGGATATGGTCTGCTGATCACCGGATTCATGGCCAGTTCGCCGTTCTTTCTTGGGCATTCCATCCTGTTAAATCACGAGGCTCTGCTGGCGGTCTGTGCAGTCACATCACTTCTCAGCTTGTTGGTTTACCTGGTCTATGCTCGCAAACTTCCTTATTTGATCCTATCTGCTTTCGCCGCCGCACTGGCACAACTGACCAAGTCTTCCGCGATCGCTTTCATTCCCGTGATTGGCTTGATCCTGTGTGTGTCCACCATTAAAAAAATGAGGCACGTTGGATTTGGCGATGCTCTGATCGACCACTCGAAAATCTTGGGCATCTGGATCGCAGTTCTGGCGTTGGTGTACGTCATTATCTGGCCGGGGATGTGGGTTGAGCCCGGCAGAATGCTGTACGAGGTTTACGGCAATGCATTCAGTTATGCATTCCAAGGCTCACGCCTTCAGGTAACCCATGAACTTCAACCGGCTAACTTCAGCCTGGATGCAGCCGGTCCGGTGATCCGGGGATTTACATCCAGCCTCTTCGCGCGTTCCACACCGTTGGCATGGTTTGGTTTTTCCCTGGCGATTTTGAGTTTCTTTATTCGCGGAGAATCATCACCAAAGCCTGTGTTGAAATGGCTTCAGATCTATTTGATCATAACCGCCGCACTTTTCATCTTGATGTTCGGATTAGCGCAGGGACGCAATCAACTTCATTACATTATGACAAGCCATGTCAGTTTGGATCTGGTTGCTGGCTTGGGTTGGGGGATATGGATCGCTTGGTTGGCTTCAAGATGGAGAACGCCAGGATTGGAGGTAATCCAATTCGCATGTGTCACGATCTTGCTCGGCATGCAATTGTGGAGCGCACTGGCATTTGGACCTTATTACTACACATACAGCAATCCCATCCAAACATTGCTGACTGGCAGCCGCCCCAGTTATGGTTATGGCGAAGGAATGGAATTAGCCGCAGACAACATGTCAGCAAAACCAGATGCGGCATCCAAAACCGTCCTGGCATACCATGGCCGTGGTCCTTTCTCCTATTTTTTTCCAGGCCGTACCTTATTGCTGAATCCACTGTGGCTCGAGGAACCTGATATGGCTCCCATGGTGGAGCGCCTGGTCCAATCTGACTACCTGATCTTTTATGACGAGTTTGCCGGCCGATCCCAACGCACCGCGCAATTTGTGCACGCATTGGACGATATTCAACCCGAAAACGTGATACCCGTACAGGGGTTGGAAAATATTCGGATCTATCGCGTCACTGACCTGACACCGGAATTTTATAAAAAGCTGACCCCTTAAGAAGATGCGACGAACTCAATGGACCAGGTAGTATAATGCCACCTTCACCCTAACCAGGATGTCGGGATTATTGACAAATTTAGAGCAGATCAATATCTATTCAAGCCCGGATTATCTAATTTCATGCTCCTGGCGAACCTAGAGAAAATGAAGATCCACATCTACAGTTTTATCGTACTGGTATTGCTGTCCAACGCTTGTGTACCATCAACCACAGCAACCGAGATGATTCAGGTTGAGCCATCAACCGCGAATATCATAACAAGTCCGGCTAATTCCAACGCGACCCCTGCAACTCCTCCCCAACCGCCCAATCCGAATGGTTGGATCTCATTCATTTATAAAAATAACCTTTGGCTTATTCATCCGGACGGCAGCGGTTTAAATCAAATCACATCGAATACCTTGCCGAAGGACAACCAGACGGTGAGTATCATCCACCATGAATGGTCCCCCGATGGAAGCCGGCTTGCATATTCACAGCTGGCTCATGGTGAGGCGGATATTTTCCTGTACGATCCTAAAACCGATGAAACACTGAAATTAGTATTTGGATCTGGAGGTGGATTCAATTGGTCTTCGAATGGCAGGCAGATCATTTATGATTCGCCACCCGAGTGGTTTGACCCTAATCTGAACAACGGGATATGGTTGATCAACCTTGAAAACCTCAAGAAGAGACGCATTGTGCCTCCGACAAATGAGATATCCGGGATGTTGAATCCGAAATGGTCTATTGACGGAAGCCAGGTTATCTTCAATATTGCATCCCAGATCCCTTCTGAATATGGTATCTCAGACTTCGCGACTCGTTCCGCGTTCAGTCTTCCTTATACCGGGTTGACTAACTGTGAATGGTCTCCGGTGGATTTGATAATCGCCTGTATCAAACATCGCGCGGGTGAAGCTTCGGCAAAGACAGATCAACAACTTTTTTACCTCCATTTGGATGATCGGCAGGAAAGAACCGTACCGCTCCGTGTGTACGCCAACCAGGTGCAGTTGGTTTGGTCACCAGATGGAAATGATTTAGCCATTGGTTATATTGATGAAAACCGGCGATGGACAGATATCGTCTCTTCGGAAACAGACGAATTCAATGAGCTGTCATCTGGCTTGGTATCAAGCTGGTCGCCGGATGGAAACTGGATCGCGGTCTCGGATTTGAGCCTGGATGGTATGTCAAGAATCTATCTTATTAGCGTACAGTCGGGGGAAAGAGTCGCCCTCACTGAAGGGACCAGCCCTGTGTGGCAACCCTTCATCCGTGCCGGGGATTGAACTTCACAGAATAATTTTCTTACTGATGTGGCTGGACTCCAGCACCGTCATGGTTGAGCTGGAAGGGTAAGATATAATCCCGGTGATCTGAATTTGGCCAACCATCGAAGAACAGGGTCAACGGTTAACCATGGCTACGTTTCAATCCATCATCATTCAACTACAGGAATTTTGGGCCGCACATGATTGTTTAATCGCCCAACCTTATTACACACAAGTGGGAGCCGGGACCATGAAT